>ENA-UERZ01000004-UERZ01000004.1-human-gut-metagenome-genome-assembly--contig:-NODE-4-length-258599-cov-16.569928_pt1 | contig 258599 bp, 220 predicted proteins | sample MGYA00242997_ERZ507998 | MGnify/ENA primary metagenome ERZ507998 (study PRJEB26167, sample SAMN06115470) | human gut metagenome | host: Homo sapiens | place: China:Henan | collected 2016-06-23... | reverse complement strand
TGGCCCGTTGGTCAAGCGGTTAAGACAGAGGCCTCTCACGCCTTTAACATCGGTTCGATTCCGGTACGGGTCACCATATGCACCTCTAGCTCAGTTGGTAGAGCAACTGACTCTTAATCAGTGGGCCCAGGGTTCGAGTCCCTGGAGGTGCACCAAATTTTGAACGTCAAATCGTAAGATTTGACGTTCTTTTTTGTTATGTAACCCCGAAAATTCGGGGCTTGCACGGTCAATGCACGGTTTTTGCACGGTCGGCTTTTTCGTGGGAATCCTCTGCATAAGCTGGAATTGCTTTGAAATGCGTGGTAAATTTTGCATCAGGTCAGCAGAGCCAGACGGAGCTGCGCCTTTACTTTGGGGTCTGCATTCTTCAAAAGTTCCAGCAGAGCGGTCATAGAGATGGTTGGTTCGCCTGCGGCGGGTACAGCCTGCGGGCTGGGGTTTTCCTGTTTGGCATAGAACCCTTCTTCAAACTTCCTGCCCAGCTCCACACGAGAGGACTGCTGGATATGAGCGTAGGTGTTTACCAGCATATCTGCCGTAGCGTGTCCTGTGGTGCCCTGAACGGCCTTCACATCGCCGCCGGAGATCATCAGCTGATAGTACCCTCAGAATCAGCAGCAGGTTCACCGCTTGGAGAAGAAAATTCTTGTATTTCATTCCACTGCTCCTTCCGTTTCAGGTTCGGCTTCGGTCTCTTCCGGCGGCAGTACCGCCTCGGATGCCGACAGCACTTCCTCAGAAGATGCCGGTTCCGGTTCAGAGGATGCCGGTTCATCTGCCGGGAAAAACTGCTGCCATATTTCTTTGAGCCATGCGGGAACGGCGCTCTTTTCTTCCGGCTGCACCACCTCCACGGTGGGCGCAGCGACCGGCGTTTCCTCGGATCCTTCTGCTTCAGATGGTGCCGCGGCTTCTGCCGCTTCTTTCGATGCTGCCTGCTCCGGTTCGGCTTCCTCTGCCGGGGCAACCGCCGCCTTTGCCAGTGCCAGCTTGACCGCGTTCAGGATGCCGGTGGAGGAGTAGGTCGCGCCGGAAACGGCATCCACGTTGGGACTCTGCCCTTCCAGAATGGCGGGGATGACCTGTTTTGCCTGAGAGAGATATTCCTCCTCATCCTCGGCGCTCAGAAGAGTGATATCGGTGATCTTATCCTCTGCCACCGTGACCTGCACCGTGATCTCGCCCTCAAAACCCATAGCTTCGGCAGTGTAGATGCCGTCCAGATAGGTAGAGGGCGCGGTAAATTCCTCCACCACCAGCGGTGTGGCGGGCTCCGGCTGCGGCGGCAGGGGGTTGTTGACTACCTCGCCGGTCAGAGCGTTCTGCACCGCGCCCAGAATGCCCCGGCTGGTGTAGGTAGCCTCGGAAACGGCATCCACTTCCCAGCTCTGGGCTTCCACCACGGTGGTCAGAAGCCGCTTGGCGCGCCGCAGAAACTGCCTGGTCTCGTGGGAAGCGTCCAATATCTCGACCTCCGTGATGCTGCCGTTTTCCATGATGACCTGCACCCGGACGGCACCGCCGTAGCCCCGGGAAGAGCCGACGTAAATTCCATCGGCATAGGGCAGCTTGGGCAGTACTTCTTCCTCCGCTTCGGAGGAAGCGGCTTCTGACGGCTGCTCCACCACAGCCGTCAGTCTTTCCGGCACAGCGGCCAGCACCGGCACGGTGCGGGGCAGGGCAAAAAGCACGGCTGCTGCTGCCGCCACCGCCGGGAGCAGCTGCACCAGCGGCAGCAGCGCATTGCATCGTTTTTTGTTCATTCCATCTTCTCCTGACACGGAAAAGCAAGGCCGCCTGCTTCAAGCGACCTTGCCGTTTTGTACTGTATTTTGCTGGATCAGGCAGTTTTCCGCAGCCTCACAGCGCCACGCTGACCGGCAGGACATACACACCGTCGGCGGCGTAGAAGGTGATCTGAGTAATCGTCTTGCCGATGATGGATGCAAAGTAAGGATCATCGGCATTGAGGCCCAGCTTGGTACCATGCCAGATGTTGGCCACATGACGCAGGCCGTACTCACTGCCATCGGCGGTGGTCAGCACCACGCCGTAGACCTTGTTGGCCTTGTAGTCCAGATCAAAACCGGAGATCTTCATCTCGTAGGTGGCGTGGTGACCGTTGGTATTCAGTTCCACAGTGGTACCCTCTACGGTGGTCTCGGCGGCGCGGACCTTGCCGAACTCCCACTTGCCGCTCAGCAGGTTGTACCATGCGGTGATATAGCAGGCAGGGGTCTCACTGAGCTTGTAGTAAGCATAGCTCTCGTTCTCAAACAGGGCATCCACACCGGTATAGGTGGTAGTGGATTCCTGGCCCTTCAGGGTAACGGTGATGTCGCAACTGTCGGCATCGGTGACCTGCTTTGCATTCTTCAGCGCCCACGGGGTCAGTACCTTGACCGGGAAGGAAACACCGGTGATGTCGGTGCCGTCGGCGTTGACATGGTAGGAACCGGCGGCAAGCTTGCCTGCACGGGTCTTGTTTTTGGTGGCGCTGGTAACAGCATCGATCTCAGATGCGTTGTCCACACCGGCAGCTTTGTAGAAATCGGCGTAGGGGATGTTCATCTGGACATAGCCGGAGGACAGGCGGTTCTCCTGCTCCACCTCTTCCGCAGCGAAGGCCGGGACTGCCACAGCGCACACCAGCATGGCGGCAGCAAGTGAACCTGCAAATACTTTTTTCAATCTCATTGTAACACACCTCAATCTCTGGCTTGAAAACACACGGTTAGCCCAGCCTAACATTTCGCGCAAAGAAAAACCTGCGGGGCGAGGCCCCTCAGATGGTCAGACTGAGCTAATTGACAAAACCTAAAGTAGCACGCCTGCAGAGCCTTGTCAAGAAAAAGTGGGAATGTTTATGGAGACTAATTTTTTGGCAGAAGGTGCCGCAAAGCCCTTGGGCAACACCGCACAATTCCCGCCTGACGGTTTGAGCACCGTTCCGGCGGCTGCGGCACTTAGAATTATGCGGGATTGCCCTTGACCTTTTTGCCGGAGCGCAGTATACTTTTTATGTGGTTAGTTATGTTTAACCACAAGGAGGTTCGACATGATACAAGACGCATTCTGGGGGATCCTGATCCCCTTTCTGGGCACAAGTCTTGGGGCAGGCTGTGTATTCTTTTTGAAAAAGTCCCTGAGCGACGGCATCCAGCGTGCCCTGACCGGCTTTGCAGCTGGGGTCATGGTGGCGGCATCGGTGTGGAGTTTGCTGATCCCGGCCATGGAGCAGGCAGCAGATCTGGGCAGGCTGGCGTTTTTCCCGGCGGCGGTGGGTTTCTGGCTGGGGATCCTATTTTTACTGCTGCTGGATCATCTCATCCCCCATCTGCACCAGAACAGTTTGCAGGCCGAAGGACCCAAAAGCCAGCTCCAGCGCACCACCATGATGGTTCTGGCGGTGACGCTGCACAACATCCCGGAGGGTATGGCAGTGGGCGTAGTCTACGCCGGATACCTTGCCGGGACCGCTCAGATCACTGCCGCCGGGGCGCTGGCGCTTTCCCTTGGCATTGCCATCCAGAACTTCCCGGAGGGTGCCATCATCTCCATGCCCCTGCGGGCGGAGGGGATGAAAAAAGGCCGGGCGTTCTGGGGCGGCGTACTGTCCGGCATCGTAGAACCCATCGGGGCAGTGCTGACGATTCTGGCGGCAGGCATCGTAGTACCCGCTTTGCCCTATCTGCTCAGCTTTGCCGCCGGAGCCATGCTGTATGTTGTAGTAGAGGAACTGATCCCGGAAATGTCACAGGGACAGCACTCCAACGTTGGCACGGTGTTTTTTGCGGTAGGCTTCAGCGTGATGATGGTGCTGGATGTGGCACTGGGGTGACGGTTGGGGGGGCTTGAAAACGAAATCTGTTTCGGAATCTCCGAAAATGCCTGAACTTCTTGACAGCGACAACAGCAGGGCGTATTATTTTGGCAGAAGGGCCGCTGAGATGCGGCTTTTTATAGAACAAAAAAGTTAGCTTTACCTAACTACAGCGCGAGGAACTGCGTGAAAAGCATTGCATTGTGAACTGTAAATAGAAAGAGGGTGGCGTTATGTCCTTTTTTGAAAACACCCGCAAGCCCGTAGGTCTTGGCGGGAAGATCATGGTTTCCATGATGAACTTTGGCCACAGCGCAATGGCGGCGTGGGGGCTGCGTTTTTTGCAGCCTGCCCCGGATGCCATGGTGCTGGACTGCGGCTGCGGCGGCGGGGCGAACATCAAAACGCTGTTGAAGCTGTGCCCCAAAGGCAAAGTGCAGGGCATCGACTATTCGGCTGTCAGCGTAGAAAAAGCGCGTAAGGTCAATGCGGATGCCATTGCGGCGGGACGGTGTACCGTGCAGCAGGCAAGTGTGGCAGAACTGCCGTTTGCAGCGGAGCAGTTTGAGGTAGTGACCGCCTTTGAAACGGTCTATTTCTGGCCGGAACTTGCGCAGAATTTCAGAGAGGTCTATCGGGTGCTGAAACCCGGCGGGGTCTTTTTCATCTGCAACGAAGCAAACGGCGAAACCGCAAAAGACGACAAATGGACACAGATCATCAATGGGATGACCATCTACACGGATACTGCCCTGAAAGCATATCTGGAACAGGCAGGATTCTGCAAGATTCAGAGCCACAAAAACAAAAAGGGCTGGCTGTGCGTTACGGCGCGAAAGCGGTGAAATAGTGTAAGGAGGACGAAGCATAGGACGAAAAGAAGCAATCCGCGGTGCCTATCGTACGGTAGGCATGGCAGTCATAGCGGCAGTGCTGGCGGCAATGATGACTGTTTTTACTCGCTGAGGGAGGAACCTATGAAATACAAAATCGAGAAAAACACCGTGCAGGAGACGCTGATCCTCCCGCTGTATTCCCGGAAGCTGTGTACGGAGCTGTACCCGAACCTTTACAGGGATGAAACAGCGGTTCGTCTGCTCGACCAGATCAACTACAATTTTTCAGGGGCGGAGAAAAACTCCCGCAGCCTGATGCAGCGGTTCGGTGCGCTGGAGGTGGCCATGCGGCAGAACGACCTTGCCTTTGAGGTACGGGCATACCTGAAAACGCACCCCTGTGCAGCGGTGGTCAATCTGGGCTGTGGGCTGGATAACACCGGCAGAGCCTGCGACAACGGCAGCTGCAAGATCTACAATCTGGATTTCCCGGATGTGATTGCCTTGCGGCAGCAGCTGCTGCCCGCCGGGGAGCGGGAGCAAAATATCCCCTGCGACCTGAAAGACCCCGCATGGTTTGGCAGAATTGATGCCTCCGGCGGGGCGGTGTTCTTTGCTTCCGGGGTGTTCTATTACTTCCCGACCCAGCAGGTCCGGGAACTGGTGCGGGGGATGGCAGACGCTTTCCCCGGCGGTGTGCTGGTCTTTGATGCCGCCAACCGCACGGCGGTGAAGATGATTGCAAAAACATGGCTCAAGACTGCAAAGATCAAGGATGTGAGGGCATATTTCGCGGTTTCGGATGCGGAACATGAGCTTGCGCCGTGGGGCAAGGATATGCAGATTTCAAGCCGGGGCTATATGCTGGGCTACAACGACCTGAAAGACCCTTCGGTCAGCGGCTTTTTCCGATTCCTTGCAAGGATCGGGGACAACGGGATGAAAATGCAGATCGTGAAGATCGGATTTGGAGGCAGACAATGAAGTATGCAGGGATGCCCATGGGGATGTGGGCGCTGTTTGCAGGCTCCTTCCAAAAGCAGCTGACGGCGGTGCTGGGCTATGATGCAGCCACCGCAAAGCAGATCACCAAAACCGCCAAGCCGAAATACAAAGAAATCCTCACCAAATTGCCGGAGTTTGAAAAGGCCGACCGCTTCCAATTGAACATCATTGGCTGCGCCATGCTGGGGGCGTTCGTTCTCTGTATGCCGCAGCGGCCGGATACAGAGGCGCTGACGGTATACTATGAGAACGCTCAGATGACGCCGCTGATGAAGTGGTTCTGCCGCAAGAGCGGAAAAAGCAAGTTTACCGCAAAGGACATGGCCGCCATGAAAGCCACCGCCGCTCTGAACGCCGCCGACCGCAACCCCTACTCGTGGAACATGGACTTTTACGCGTATCCCGACGGCAGCGGCTACGAGGGACGCTTTACGAAATGCGGCATCTGCACGCTGATGCAGGAGCTGGGGCTTTATGACCTGACCCCCGCCCTGTGCCATCTGGACTACACCATGAGCGAAGCCGGCGGCGTGACCGACTTTGTGCGGCAGTATACCCTTGCCTCCGGCGGACCCTACTGCGACTGCGGATATCAAAAGAAACGAGTATGAGGTGGAGTAGCATTGAAATACTTTGAATTCGGACAGGAGCACCCGGAACTGATGGTGATGCTCCACGGCGGCGTATGCTATCGTGGCGCGCTGACGGTAGCTGAGAAAATGGCAAAGACCTATCATGTGGTGTTGGTGGCCTACCCTGAGCTTGTTTGCCTTTGACGGACGGATGGCGCTGGCAGCCCTGTGGGTCGTCCCGGTATCCGCTGCCATCGTGATGGGCAGCTACCGGGTGCAGGACAAGGTGCAGGCCAAGACCATGGCGGCGAGAATGGCTGCGTCCTTTCCGGCGGCGAGCGTCAGCGCATTTCCATTGCCCGCGCCTTCCTAAAGGATGCGCCCATCATTCTGTTGGACGAAGCCACCGCCAGTCTGGACGTGGAGAACGAAACTGCCATTCAGGAGGCTCTTTCGCGGCTCATAAAGCACAAAACCGTCCTTATCATCGCCCATCGGATGCGTACCGTAGCCGGTGCGGATCAGGTGGTGGTGCTGTCGGGCGGCATCGTGGCCGAACAGGGCAGCCCGGTAGAGCTGTACGCTCGGAAGGGACTGTACACCCACATGGTGGATCTGCAGTCGGCAAGCCAGAATTGGACGACCTGAGAATGATGGCGATTTTTATTTGGAAAAAGTATTGTATTCGGTTAAAAACTGTGGTATATCGTATTATACGAAACAGTGCTTTGAAAGAACGCTCCACCGTTCAATGATGTAGAATGAGAGGTGCTTGCCATGACCGCCGTGATCTACGCTCGCTATTCCAGCGACAACCAGCGCGAAGAATCTATTGAGGGCCAGATTCGTGAATGTACGGCATATGCCGAGAAGAACGGCATCACCAATATGCTGAACGCTATCTAGATGGGCATTCTGACCAGCTCTACCAAGGAACGGCTGGAAGCTCTGGAAGATCAGCGAAAAGAACTGCAAGCCCGCATTGCAGAGGAACGGCTGGCCAAGCCGAAGATGAAAGAAGAGTTCGTCCGGTTCTGGCTGCTCCGCTTCCGCAAGCTGGATATGACCCAGCCAGAGCAGCGGCAGGCACTGGTGGATACCTTCATCAATGCCATCTATCTCTACGATGATAAGGTTCTCATTACCTTTAATTATAAGGAAGGTACGGAAACGGTCGCTTTCGGGGAAGCTGTGAAAGCGGAGAAAAGTTCGGATATGTGTGCGCAAGGTGTACCAACAAAAGAGCGTTGAATCGTTTGATTCGACGCTCTTTTTCGTTATGTAACCCCGAAAAATCGGGGTCTGCACGGTCAATGCACGGTTTTTGCACGGTCGGCTTTTTCGTGGGAATCCCCTGCATAGGCTGTGATTGCTTTGAAATGCATGGTAAATTTTGCATCAGGTCAGCAGAGCCAGACGGAGCTGCGCCTTTACTTTGGGGTCTGAATTCTTCAAAAGTTCCAGCAGAGCGGTCATAGAGATGGTGGGTTCGCCTACGGCGGGTACAGCCTGCGGGCTGAAGGTACCGGGCTTGGCATAGAAGCCGCTTTCAAACTTCTTGCCCAGCTCCACACGGGAGGACTGCTGGATATGGGCGTAGGTGTTCACCAGCATATCGCACTGGCATGACCGGTCGTTCCCTGCACGGCTTTCACATCACCGTCGGAGATCATCAGCTGATAGGTCGCGCTGGAATGCCGCAGACCATGAAAGACGATGCGAGGGAACTCCGGGTGGGCATCCTGCCATTTCAGAAACTTCTTACGGATGAGTGCCGGCTCCACCGCCAGGCCGTTGGGCAGACGGAACAGCATTCCGCTGTCATGGTAGCGTGTCGGATCTTTCATCTCGTCTGCCGCTAACTGATTCAGCCACTTCTTCAATTCCTCTTTCAGTGCAGAGGTCATGAAGATGGTGCGGCAGGAGGATGCGGTTTTGGTGCTTTTCAGGATGAGGGAAGTGGTGCTGCGCTCCAGCTTGTCCGGGAATACCTTTTCATAGGCAGACCTCCAATTCCTTGTAGCCGGGTGTTTTTTCACCCGGCAATTTTTGCATTCCAACATTTTCGGGTTATCCGATCAAAAGTTTCAGCTGTTCTAGCTTTTCCTGTGCGCTTTCCTTGCGGAAGCTGGCCCCGATGCAGGAAACAGGAACGCACATCTCCAACAGGCGGTCATAGATTCGGGCGTGAACGGTATCCTGCGGATGCCGGATCTCATCCAGTGTTAGATTGGTCGTGACGATCAGGGGCTTCCGGCTGCGGTAGCGACTGTCTACAATGTTGTAGACCTGTTCCAGTGCATACTCTGTGCCGCGCTCCATCCCGAAATCGTCAATGATGAGAAGCGGATAGCGGCACAGCCGGTCTACCACCTTGTTCTGCCCAGAGAAACTACTATTCAATTCGTTCACGACATGAGCAAAGTTTGTCATGCACACAGGTACTTTCTGCTCCATCAGAGCGTTCGCAATGCACCCGGCAAGGAAACTCTTGCCTGTGCCAAAACCGCCCCAGAGCAGTAGCCCGATGTTCTCTGCGTGAATGGTCTGCCACTGCTCTACATAGCGATGTGTGTGACGCATCTGCAGGCTACGACCATTGTCGTTTGCAAATGTCCACTCCAGCAGTGCCGGGTCAGAAAAACCTTCTGCTTTCAGCTGCCGCACAAGGTCGAGATGTTTCTGCTCCTTAACAGCTGCTTCCTGCTGTTCCCGTTCGGCTTTATGACAGGCGCATTCTACCGGGTGCTTGTTCTTTCCTATCAAGACAAGCCCCTTGGCAAAGAAGGCTTCTTTGGGTGTGTGGCACTTACCGCAGGAGAGCAAACCATCTGCTCCATAATAATCCATTGCGTTTTCGGGTATACTGGAAACGGATTGTTCCAAAATCTTTTCAATAAAAACGATTTGTTTCTCAAGAACTGTCTGTGCGAGTGCGTATAAGTACAGACCGCACAAATTTCTTCCGTGAAAAAATGCGCGTTTTACGGGCGGCTGGATCAGGAAAAACTACTGTTATTTTATGCGAAGAATGATATTATCATTATCATAAAAGGATGTTTCTCTTAAAAATATGCGTCGCCAGCCTTTGAACCTTTGAAAAAAGGCCGGACAGGCGGAAACGGTAAATGCAATGGAGATTTTACTCACGGGTTTTACGGCGTTTCTGACGCAGGAGTGGATCGAGACGGCATTCCCGAATGATCATGTGCTGACTACCTGCGCAAAAGGGGAGGCACTGTCGGACACCCAGATTAAGACGGTGACGCTGGAAAGCAGGCAGCTGTTGGATCAGCTTGCAGAGACCTATCAGTTTGACCGCGTTGTCTATTTTTCTGAATATCTTCTGCCACACGGTGATCAGGAAGGTGAACTGGACCGCCTGCGCCGGGTCCTGCAATCCTGCCGCGAGCGGGAAGTGGAGCTGCTGTACCTCTCAGGGCCGGAGGCAGCATTTGCGCCGTCCACCGGTAAAACGCTGCTGGCCAATGCGGCGGAGGAACTTTGCTTCCATTACGCCAGAACCAGCAAACTTCAGGTCAAGGTGTTCCGCCTGCCCTACCTGTATGCTGTCTCGGCCAGCGGCGCGGATCAGTTTGCGCGGCTATTCGAACAGATGCCTGCCGGTACAGTTCAAATGGATGAACAGGCCGCGCAGCCGCTGCTGGCGCTCTGTGCAGAAGAACTGGCCGATCTCGTTGCCCGGGTGTTTGATACATGGACACCGGAGCCGGAGCGATTTACGCTGCCGGATGTTTTTGGGAACACACAGGGGCAGCTGGGCGAGGTGCTGCAAAAGCTGCAGCCCGGGCTGAAGGTGCTGTACGGAACCGATACGATCCAGACCTACCCCGCAGCAGATAATGCTGTCCGCCGCAGGTACGGCTGGTTCCAACGGTACAGCATCCTGGATGATCTTCCGGCGATCTATAATGCGTGGTGCGCCCGGAAGACAGAGAAAAAAAGCTTTATACGCAAAATGGTGGATAAGATCCGCCGGAGCTCACTCTTGCTGCGGCTGGTGGAGATCGCTGCCGCGTGGCTGGCCACGGAACTGCTGGTGCGTATTACAGGCACGGACGCGCAGTTCCGGATGGTCGATTTCCGGCTGATGTTCGTTGTGCTGATCGGCACGGTCTATGGCCTCAATGCAGGTGTGCTGTCTGCTGTGCTGGCATCTGTTTCTCTGACAGCGGGCTATCTGCGGCAGAGTACCACTCTGATGCTGCTGTTTTATGAGCCTGCCAACTGGTTGGCGTTCATTATATATTTTGTGGTGGGAGCGTCCTGCGGCTATGTGCAGCTGCGTAATACAGAGACTGCCCGTTTCGTGCAGGAAGAAAACGAGCTGCTGCATAAGCGGCTTGAATTTACCCGGAAACTGTATCAGGATACGCTGGAGGATAAACGGTCGTTCCGCCGCCAGATCCTGGGCCGCCGGGACAGTTTTGGCAAGATCTATGCTGTGACCCAGCAGCTGGATATGCTGCAGCCGCAGGAGATCTGCCGCAAGACGGTGCAGATAATGGAAGACGTGCTGGAAAACCACAGCCTTACCATCTACCGTATGGAAAAGAACCAGGGGTTTGCCCGACTTACCGCCGCCAGTGCCGGAATGACGCCGGAGCCGGCATACTCGCTGGAGGTGGATCAGTGGCTGGACGTGATCCGTGCCATCGAACAGGAAGGGCTGTGGGTGAATCGCGGCTTCCTCCCCGGACGTCCGATGTATGCTGCAGGCGTGCGGCAGAACGGCAGCCTTGTGGTACTGATCGGGCTGTATACTGCCAGCGAAGAGCAGATGACCCTGTATTACCAGAATCTGTTCCGCATCCTCTGCGGACTGGTGGAAACAGCACTGGTGCGGGCCTTTGAGTACGAGAGCGTTGTGCGAGAAAACTGGTATCTGCCCGACACCTGTCTGCTGCGTCCGGCTGTGTTTGCGGAGCAGCTGGCTACAGCCTGCACCCTGCAGGAAGACAAAATGGCGCATCATCTGCTGCTGCAGGTGACGGGAACGTTCAAAAACCGGGCCGAATTCAACGACCGGGTGAGGCGCTCCATCCGCAGTACCGATGCAGCAGGCGTTGGAACAAACAACGCCGTTTACCTGCTGATGAATCAGACCGATGAAGAAAATCTGCCGCTGCTGACCCGGCGCTTGGATGAAAGAGGGCTTCATGTCACTGCAGTGCCGCTGGATGAGCAGCTGCGGCTGATCAGCGCTGCAAAACAGGAGGCATCGCATGCGTAACGGGTTCTGGCTTGGTCTTGTGCTGCTGGCAGTACATCTGGCCGTATGCGGGGGGATCTGGCTGCTGGCCTGGGCCAAGGTACTGGAGGTGGAGGGATATTTTGCTCCTGTGATGCTTCTTGTGCCGCTGTGGGGACCGCTGTGTGTGTGCTGCTGCTCCACACTTCCAACCGCCTTACAGGCGGGTGCCTGCGGGAACAGACACTTGAAAAGCTGCATATCAACGAAGAAATACACAAAAGTATCCTTGTGGCGGATGACGAAGGCGAGGATATGGTCGTTCCACTGGAGGAAGCGCTGCTGGTTGACAGTCCCGCGCAGAAACGCAAGCTCATCCTCTCGGTGCTGACGGATGACCCCGCAGGCTATTATGACCTGCTTCAGCAGGCCCGTATGGACAACGACAGCGAAGTGGTACACTATGCTTCCACGGCGCTGTCGCAGATCACCAAGGAAGCGGACCTGAAATTGCAGAAGCTGGAGCAGCGCTATGCCGCTGCCCCGGACGATGCCGCAGTGCTGGAAGAATACTGCAATTATCTGGAAAGCTATCTGAAAGACGGTTTCGTACAGGGCAGAGCCGCAGAGATCCAGCGCCATCAGCTGGAGCAGCTGCTGAAAAAGCGGCTGGAAAACCTTGGCGGACGCCGCAGCTGTACGCTGGAATGCAGGCTGGCAGATGTGCAGCTCAGTCTTGCTGAGTATGACCGCGCAGAGAAAACGCTGGAAGAGCTTACGGCGCGCTGGCCCCAGCGCGAGGCGCCGTGGGTGCTCTGCCTGCGGCTGGCAGCAGCGCGGCGAGATGGGGAGGCTATCCGAAAAACACTGGGTCAAATCGAGGAAAAGGAGGTCTACCTCAGTGCAAAGGGCCGCGAGATCGTGCGGTTCTGGCAGGGGAAACAGCAATGATAAAGGAGATCCTTTCCCAGCTGCGGGCGTTCCGCTGGCAAAAGCTGCTGATCATCTGGGCCGTGTTCGTGGCGATGGCCGCTATCCTGTTTGCGGAGCGCAGCGGCATTCAATACGAAGCAGCGAAATTCAAGCTCAATTATCTCCCCCGGACAGAGGTCGAGCCTGCACAGACCGCCATGTTCGGCCAGCCCGTCACCTGCCTGCTGCTCTACGATTCCGGGCAGGAAGGAACAGACAATGCCAAAGAGCAGTTTGATCGGATCTTGCTGGATATGAAAGTGAGTACGCAGGCTGTGGATGTACACACGACCTCTCTTGAAGGCATCCCGGAGTTTGACCGGTATAAAACCGTTGTGGTCCTCATGAGCGATCTGGATGCGTTAGGCAGCCGCCTGATCGACCTGATGAACTGGGTAAAGGACGGCGGCAGCGTCCTGTTTGCCATGACGCCCCAGAAAACAACATATTTTGACGCTGTCTCGCCCAACCTCGGGGTAGTGTCCTCTTCCTGGGAGTATAAGACTACAGAAAGCATCGTTCCCACGGAGGAGTTTATGCTGGGCGGCGGGGAGCGGTATGAGTTCAGCGACCCGTTCCAGTCGTCCCTCAGCGTCAGCCTCAGGGAGGAAGTCACAGTCTATGCCCGCACGGGGGACGAAGGCGTTCCGCTGGTGTGGGGTACAAAGTCTGGTGCCGGCAGGGTGGTGGTGGACAACATCGGCATCTACGATAAAATCATGCGCGGCATCTATGCAGCGTCCTTCAGCCTTCTGTGCGATGCCGCTGCCTACCCGGTGATCAACAGCTCGGTGTTCTATCTGGACGATTTTCCATCTCCGGTACCCGGCGGCGATGGTACTTATATCCGCAGGGACTACGGGATGAGTATTGCGGATTTCTATTCCAAGGTCTGGTGGCCGGATCTTATGAAGCTTGCACAGCAATACTCCATCCGTTTTACCGGTGTCATGATCGAAAACTATGAGGACGATACCCAGAGTACGCCGGTCCGTCAGCCGGACACCCAGCAGTTCCGATATTATGGCAGTCTGCTGCTGCAGCAGGGAGGGGAAGTGGGCTTCCACGGTTACAACCATCAGCCGCTGGTGCTGTCCGATACGGATTACAAGGGACTGTATGCCTATCATCAGTGGCCCAGTGAGGAGGCCATTGTGGCAGCGATGAACGAACTGATCGATTTTCAAAAGACCGTGCTGCCCAACACAGAGGGTAGTGTCTATGTGCCGCCCTCCAACATCCTTTCCGCTGCAGGGCGGAAGGTGCTGGGCAGCAAAGTGTCCCAGATCCGCACCATTGCCAGCACTTACTTTGAGGATGGCACATCCCTGCCCTATGTGCAGGAATTCGGTGTGGCCAGCGACGGTATCGTGGAGCAGCCCCGCATCGTATCCGGCGGTATGGTGGGAGATACCTATATGCGGCTGGCCGCGATGAGCGAGTTGAATATGCATTACGTCAGCACCCACTTTATGCACCCGGACGATCTGCTGGATGTAGACCGCGGTGCTGCGGAAGGCTGGGAAACCTATAAGGGCGGTCTGAAAGATTATCTCAAGTGGCTCAGTGCCGCTGCACCGGATCTGCGCAGGCAGACCGGCACCGAGTGCTCTGCTGCCATCCAGCGGTATGCACAGCTGACGGTCACGCTGGACAGCACCGACACTGCGTGGACACTTCACCTTGGCAATTTTGCCGATGAAGCATGGCTTTTCTTCCGCGCCAATGAGGGGACTCCCAGCAAAGTGACGGGCGGCGAATTGACCCGCCTGACCGGAGATCTTTATCTGCTCAAGGCCAATGCCGACACAGTCCGCATTGAAAAGAAGGGAGCATGACCATGCGCATCTGTCTGGTGCTGGAGGGGTCATACCCCTATGTCCACGGCGGCGTATCCACATGGATGCACGCTTATATTCAGGCTATGCCTCAGCAGGAGTTCTCCCTCTGGGTCATCGGTGCCAAAGCGCAGGACCGGGGAAAGTTTGTGTATGAGCTGCCGCCCAACGTGAAAGAGGTGGAGGAGGTTTTTCTGGATGATGCCCTCCGCCTCCACGGTGAGCGGCAACCGGTCCTGTTTACCGCAGACGAGCGCACCGCCCTGCGGGAACTGGTACGGCTGGGCAGACCGGATTGGGATGTGCTGTACCGTCTGTTTCAGGAAAAAGGCGTCCACCCGCTCTCTTTTTTGCAGAGCCGGGACTTCATGGAGCTGTTCACGGACATCTGCATGAGAGAGTATCCCTATGTGGCCTATGCGGATGCGTTCCATACCATGCGCTCGATGCTGCTGCCGGTACTCTATCTGCTTACGGGCCGGGTGCCGAAAGCGGATGTCTACCATGCGATCTCTACCGGCTACGGCGGTCTGCTGGCCTGTCTGGGCGGCAGCCTGAACCATGCACCGGTGCTTCTTACGGAACACGGCATCTACACCCGCGAACGTGAGGAGGAGATCATCCGTGCAGAGTGGGTGGTGCCCTCGTTCAAGAGCCGATGGATCCGGTTCTTCTATGTCCTTTCTGAGGAGATCTACCGGCGGGCGTTCCGGGTCAGAAGTCTGTTCTATAATGCCCGCCGGACGCAGATCGAGATGGGGTGCAATGCTGAAAAGTGCATCGTTATTCCAAACGGCGTCCAGTACGAGCGGTTCTGCAATATCCCGCTCAAACAGGAGGATGGCTGGGTGGATATCGGCGCAGTGGTGCGTCTGGCTCCTATCAAGGACGTCAAGACCATGATCTACGCGTTCTTTGAACTGGCCTCCCGGGTACCCAACGTCCGGCTCCACATCATGGGCGGCGTGGACGATGAGGATTATGCGAAAGAGTGCTATGCACTGGTGGAGGAATTACAGCTCAAAAATCTGATCTTCACCGGCCGTGTAGACGTGGTGCAGTATATGCAGAAGCTGGATTTCACCATCCTCACCAGCATTTCGGAAGGACAGCCGCTCTCTGTGCTGGAATCCATGGCAGCCCGCCGTCCCTGTGTGACCACCGAGGTGGGGTGCTGCCGGGAACTGCTGGAAGGCGCCCCGGGGGATACGTTCGGCATTGCAGGCTACTGTGTACCCCCTATGTACCGTCAGGGGCTGGCCGATGCGATGGAGAAGATGTGTGCCAGCCGTACCCGGCGCGAAGAGATGGGGCGCATTGGCCAAAGACGGGTGGATGCTTACTTTCACCACGAGCAGATGCTGGCTAACTACCGCAAGATGTACGACGAAACAGCTAAGGAATATCACTTGGAGTAACCATGGCAGGAATTGGATTTGAATTGAAAAAGCTGTTCCGCCGCAAAGGGCTGTTTGCCTCCCTGCGGGCCTACGGCTATGCGGGCATCATCTGCACCGGCCCCATGCTGCTGGGCGTTCTGCTTCAGCTTGGTATTTTGCTGCTCTGCAGCTGGGCGGGCGCCCCGCGGGATCAGCAGGATCTGCTGGTCTGCATGATCACCTATACGCTGCTGTTTTCCCTTACGGTCACCAGCTTCTTTTCCATGCCGGTAACACGGTATCTGGCAGATATGCTGTATGAGGAACAGGAGCAGACCATCCTGCCTTCGTTCTGGGGCTCCGGCAGCATGATGCTTGTACTGGGCTGCACGCTGTATGGGCTGTTTCTGCTTGTTTCAGGAGCAACTCTTTTGCAGGGTCTGCTCTGCCTGTGGCTTTTTGCAGAGATGATCGTGAACTGGAACGCCATGAGTTATCTGACCGCCATCAAGGACTACCGGGGCATCCTCTGTTCGTTTCTGGCAGCTATTGTGCTGGCGTTCGGGCTGGGGTTCGTACTGGTGGTGCTGCTGGGCTGTCCGGTGCTGGAAGGAATGCTCTTTGCTGTGACCATGGGTTACGGCCTGATGATGGTCTGGGATGTAGTGCTGCTCTACCGCTACTTCCCGCAGAGTGAAGAGAGCCCTTGGGCGTTTCTGCGCTGGGTGGATGCGTTCCTTCCGCTGGCCTTTACGGGGCTGTGCACCAACATCGGGCTGTTTGCCCACCTTGTCATCTGCTGGGCAGGCCCGTCGGGCGTACGGGTCAAAGGCCTGTTTTATGGGGCTCCGTACTATGATGTGCCTGCCCTTATTGCGTTTTTGACCATTCTCGTCACGAGCGTAAATTTTGTGGTGTCAGTGGAGGTCAATTTCTACCCCAAATACCGGAATTACTACAGCCTGTTCAACGATGGCGGCGTTGTGGGCGATATCGTCACAGCAGAGGAAGAGATGCTGGCTGTGCTGAATCGGGAACTCCGGTTCACTGCCCTCAAACAGCTGTTCGTCACAGCGGCGGTACTTTCGCTGGAGAACACTCTGCTGGCTTTGCTGCCTCTTGGGTTCAACGACCTGATGCACGGCTACTTCCGCACCCTGTGTGTAGGGTACGGCCTTTACGCCGTGGGCAACACCATCCTGATGATCCTGCTTTACTTCACGGATTACGGCGGCGCTGTTGCAGCCGCCGCTGTGTTTGCTGTCTCTGCCAGCGGGCTTACGGCACTTTCCATGGCGCTTGACCCTGCATTTTACGGATTTGGCTTCCTGATCGGGGCGGCATTGTTTTATCTGGTAACGCTGTTCCGGTTGGATGTCTTTACGGCCAACCTGCCCTATCGGGTGTTGGGGCAGCAGCCTATTGTGGCAGAAACAAAAGCCGGGCGCTTCACCCGGCTGGGGCTGTTCCTGGAACATAAAAAGCGAAAGCCGACGAAGAGTGCAAAACATAGTGCTTCTTGAGGGGAGAGAAAAGATGGAAGATAAGAAACTGATCCCGCGCCGCAGGGTGCTGGGGCTGGGCGTGGCGCTTGCCGGTCTGTGTGCAGGCTGTGCCGTGCTGCCAGCCGGGAGTACAGAGAGCGCTGTCGGCTCACAGGCGGCGTCTGAGGACAAAGCGGTCGATAAGGTGGAAAAGGCCCCCGCATCTGAAATCAACAGTGTCCACCTGCGCGACAATGCAGAGCTGTACAACGTCTACGATGACAGCGGCGTGGTGACGATGTACCTGACCGTGAGCCGGGGCAACGACAGCGAAAATACAAACCACAGCTGGGCAGAGATCAACCATTATTCGGTCTACGATTATGAGGCCATGGGGGTGCCACGCTATCAGGTCGCCGCTCTGCTTCAGGTCGGTGATGAGAACGGCCCAGTCGTGGGAGAGCTTGGATATGATACCCTGACCCCAAACGCCACCGTTCAGATACGTGGTCAGACCTCCAGTGAGAATGCTCAGAAAAACTACAAAATAAAGCTCAAGAAAAACAAGGGCAGCTGGCGCGGTCAGCGCACCATCGCCCTCAATAAGCACATGGGTGAGGGGCTGCGCTTCCGCAATAAGATGGCCTATGACCTTATTAAGGGAATCGACCAGATGATGGGCCTTCAAACCCAATTCGTGCATTTGTACGTCAAAGACCTGACCGACAGCGACAATGGTGTATTTGAAGATTACGGGCTGTATACTCAGGTCGAACAGCTGAATAAGACCGCTCTCAAGACGCATGGAGCAGATCCAAACGGACAACTGTATAAAATCAATTCCTTTGAATTTTTGCGCTATGAAGATATTATCCGCCTCTCAACGGACCCTGCATATGACCAAACTGCATTTGAGGCGCGGCTGGAAATAAAGGGAGACAGTGACCACTCCAAATTGATCGAAATGCTGGAAGTTCTCAACGATGAAACGTCGTCCATGGAGGATGAGCTCTTTGCAACGTACTTTGACAAGGAAAATATCGCCTATTGGATGGCATTTCAGCTGCTGACCGGCAACACAGACACTCAAAATCGAAATGTCTACTTGTACAGCCCACAAAACTCCAGCAAATGGTATCTCTGGGACTGGGACAATGACGGTATGCTCCGCCGCCGGGAACGTGAGATCATCAAGTTCTCGGACTCTGAAAGCTGGGAACGCGGCGTGAGCAACTACTGGGGCAATGTGCTGTTCCGGCGCTGTCTGCAAACACAAAGTTACCGTGATATGCTGGATGCTGCCATGAAGGAGCTTTATGCTTACATGAATGAGGAACGCATTCAGTCCATGCTGGAACATTACCGAAGTGTGACGGAAACGTATGTCTGGCAGATGCCGGACCGGATGTATGTACCTATCACGCATGCCGAATACGAAGATGTTCTGAAGAGCATCTGGCCGGAGATCGAAGAAAACTATAATTACTACTGGGAGAGCTACCGTAGGCCCATGCCATTTTACATTGGTATACCGCAGGCAGCAAACGGTCAGTTACATCTGAATTGGGATCCTTCCTATAATTTTAAGGTCGAGGAGATCTGTTATACGGTCGAACTTGCAAAAGATTATCTGTTTAACACAGTATTCTTCCGGCAGGAGAATCTGATCCTGCCAGAGCTTACAATGGATACGCTCCCGGCCGGGCAGTATTTTTTGCGCATAAGAGCGACCAATGCCTCTGGTTATACGCAGGATGCCTTTGACTACTATGTTACCGAGGCCGGCAAGCATTATGGCATGATCTGTTTTTACGTCCAGCCGGACGGCAGCATCGTGGAGGATACCTATGAAGAGTAGACCGGGGCAGCACACCGGGCCAAGCCTGTTTGAGCGGAGCAGGAGCCTGCTGGCCCCGCCGCCCTCCCGCACCGGAGAAAAATACCGCCACGAGCTGAAATATCTTATTTCCTATGCGGATAAGGCAGAGCTGGCTGTGCGGCTGGCTCCGGTGCTTCATCTGGACCCTCACGCGCAGCAGGGAGGGTACTTCATCCGCAGCCTGTATTTTGACGATTATTGGAATACTGCTTACGAGGAAAAAGATGCCGGCGTGCTGCTGCGCAAGAAATACCGCATCCGCATTTATAACTGCAGCGACCGCAGCATTAAGCTGGAGCGAAAGAAAAAATTTGGCAGTTACATCTATAAAGAAGCTGCGCCTTTGACCCACGCAGAGTTTGATGCGATTCTCGCCGGAGACTATGACTTTCTGCTGCACAGTCCCCGCCGTTTGTGTCAGGAGTTCTACACCGAGTGTGTGTGCAATGTGCTCCGTCCCCGGGTCATCGTGGATTACGACCGCGAACCGTGGATCATGGATGCCGGCACGGTGCGCGTTACATTTGACCGGAATGTCCGGGCAGCTGTGGGCAGCTGGGACATTTTTGACTCCACGCTTCCCACCCTGCCGGTGCTGGAGCCGGGCAAACTGGTAATGGAAGTCAAATTTACAGAGTATCTGCCGCAGGTCGTGCGGGATATCCTCCCGCCCCGTGCGCAGGAGCTGACTGCAGTTTCCAAGTATGTGCTGTGCTGCGATAAGACCGCCTATCGGCACGGGTTTGAATACTGGAACGAAACCTGAGGGGAAAGGATCTGCAAAGAACCATGAGCACAAAAGACTTTATCAAAAAATCTGTCCTGAACGCCTTTACCCAGTATGATGCGCCGAAGCTTGCCGTGGCGCTGCTGGCGGCGTTGGCGCTGGGCATCCTTATTTATCTGGTCTACCGCAAATTCTATACGGGCGTGGTCTACTCCCGCAGTTTTGCAGTTACGCTGGTGGGTATGTGCGTGCTCACCTGCATGGTCACGCTGGCCATCAGTACCAACGTGGTCATCTCCCTTGGTATGGTGGGTGCATTGTCCATCGTCCGCTTCCGCACCGCAGTCAAGGACCCGCTGGATCTGCTGTATCTGTTCTGGTCTATCACTACGGGCATCACGGCGGGTGCCGGAATGTATGCACTGGGGCTGGTCACGGCAGCTGTCATGATCGTTATGATTTACCTGTTCTCCCACTGGCAGGCCAAAGGCCGGGTGTACATTGCGGTGATCCACTATGTGGGGACCGAGGCCGGAGACGACATCGTCCGGGCGCTGGGGCGCATCAAGTATGCGGTCAAATCCAAGACCATGCGGGGCGAAAACACCGAGATGGCAGTAGAGGTATTCTGCAAAGATCCCAATATGGAATTTGCAGACCGTATCCGCGCAGTAAAGGGGGTGCAGGATGTCACCCTCATCCAGTATAACGGGGAGTATCATGGGTAAAATTTCAAGGATCCTGGCGGCAGGGCTCTGTCTGCTGTGGATGGGAGCTGCAATGACCACATCGACCACAAAGACAAGGACCTATGCTGCGGACGACAGCGCATTTCCCAATGCCCAGATCGGTTATGCCCCGATGATCGATACCGCAGAGGCAGGCGATGCAGCGCTCCGCTATCTGGAACTTACATGGCGGGAGGCAGAGCCGAAAGAGGGCGTGTATGCGTGGGAGGCAATCAGCGAAAAATACGACTTTGCCTCACTGCGGGAGCAGGGAATCCATCTGGTGCTCCGCTTTGTCTGCGATGTGCCGGGACAAGAGACGCATCTGGATATCCCGGACTGGCTTTATGCGCAGACGAAGGATGGCAGTTGGTACGATACAGATTATGGGAAAGGCTACTCTCCAAACTATGCTAATGTGGTGTTCCGGGCTGCGCATCACCGTGTGCTTTATGCGCTGGCAGAGTTTCTGGGCACGGATGGTTTTGCTTCCTATGTGGAACTGGGCAGCCTTGGTCACTGGGGCGAGTGGCACATCAAAAGCGAAGATGGCTTGGTATCCATGCCGGACGAGACGATCCGGGACGAATATGCCGCAGATTATCTTGCAGCTTTTCCTACGGCAAAGCTGCTGATGCGCAGGCCGTTCCGCTTCGCGGCAGAACAAAGCCTCGGCCTTTATAATGATATGACCGGTGAGGAAAAAGACACCATGGAGTGGCTGGGATGGATCGCAGAGGGTGGCTGGTACGGCAGCGACCCCAATGCCCTGACGCCTATGCCGGATTTCTGGCAGGATGCTCCAGTGGGCGGCGAGTTCACCAGCAGCCTTTCCATGCAGGATATGCTGGGGAAGGAGCTTCCCCGTACGCTGCACCTGTTGGAGGCATCGCACATGAGTTTTCTCGGCCCCAAAACGGCATCGATAAAGTATGCGAAAGGATATAATGCCGTGCTGAAGCAGCTGGGCTATCGGCTCCGGGTAACAGAGTTGAAGCTGACTCCCTGTGCAGACGGCGTTTACGCAGAGCTGACTGTGGCAAACAAGGGCGCAGCACCATTCTACTGGGAGTGGCCCGTGAATCTTTATGTGGAGGATGCAGCAGGCAGCACTTTGTACACGGCGCGTCTGCCGCTGTCCCTGCCAGAGCTGATGCCGGGGAAGAGCCAAAAAGTATCGGTCACACTGGAAGGGGCAAATGCACAAGAACTGCTTTGCAGAGGGTGGAAGCGCTTATTCCGCAGCCCAAAACATCTGACGATTGGAATCGTGGATCCAATGACGAGCAGTGATGCAGTGCGGTTTGCCATGAAGGCGGCACGGAAAAACGGAAGAACTGTTTTGCTGTAGGCTGCCGTGCAAAAAGTAGAATTTTATAGGATTTGATTTTGATGTGCGGTCATTCAAACCAATGCCGTCAAGTCGGTGGGGAATAGGGCGATTTTATTTGTCGGAGAGTAAGTGCATGGTTTCTGCACACTTTCTGCACACCGTTTGCACATTTGCCCGAATCGGGGGCTTTTCTGCGCATGGCTTGCACAGCCTGCTTTCCTTTGCATAAAAAGAAGAACTTTAAGCGAACAAGGCTCTCGTCAACTCTCTGCGTTCCTCTGCATCCATCAGCCGGATGGCTTCAAGAATCTCCTTACCGGAGATTTTTGTTGCCACCGGCTTTTCATTTTGCCGGGGCTGCGGTGCTGCCGGGGTCAGGTCTTGGGAATAGAAATTTGCCTCGATCTTCTCTGCCAGTTCCAGCCGGGGCTTGTCGAAACTCTACTTGTTCACCCGGATGCTGGTGCCGATGCGCAATACCCGGAAATCCTTCGTGTTGTTGCACAGACGGAAACTTTAGCAAAAAGAGAGAGGGCTGGACGGTGCCAGCTCTCTTGACAAAGAAAATTATGGGTTGGCAGCCTTGGTTTTCTTGAGCGCAATGATATAAATTACATCAAATACGAAGCAAAGGATGCCTGTTGTAAGGATAAACCAGTTTCCTTCCAGCGCACCATAGATTGTAGGAGTGAGTGTGCCGATACATTTGCATACCGCAATCAAAAGGGATTGCCCTTTGTCGGAGCGTCTTTCTCGGAGCATGGAGAGATACATCAGGCTCATGGCAATATTTCGCAGATAGTCTCCAAAACAGCTTGCATCGCTCGTGGCCGGGGTAATGCAAAATGGCATCGAACTGAAACTGTAAGCAGATGGCGACCCGCCTGCAGCTCTTGCAGGTGAAAGTCTCATTGCAGACGATCGTCAAGATCGGGGTCTTATTTCTGACTGTATCCCAAAAGCCGCTGCACGAAGGGCCGGAGCGAGTTGATGAACTCTTCATCCGAAAGCTCTGTCTGATGTTCCAGTTTCCAGACACAGAGATGATGGAAAAATTTTCAAAAAAGTTGCAGATTGTGCAGGAAAAATTTCTTGTAGTCCGTTCTGTTAGATGGTATCATTATAAAGGTTCGCGCCGCTAACCCGGGGCAGTATCTCGCAGACAGGTCATTTTTGGCGGATGCTGTGGGGGAAAGCGCAGAATGAATGAAAACAGGCAGAAAGAACTTTTCTTTTTCATGAAACACAGGAGGTCAGGCTTTTCATGCTAGGTTTCAACAAGAAGACACAGGACGCCTCTCCGCAGGAGAATACCGGCGGAGAAAATAAGGTGTTCCACTTTATCAAGACCCACAAAAAGCGCTGCATCGCGGTGGTCGCAGCCGCAGCGGTGCTGGTGGCGGTCATCGTGCCGCGCAAGAGCCGCAGTGCGTCGGCAGACCTTGCCTACACGCAGGAGAAGCTGGGACGCCGCGACATCGTGAACGTCTACGACGGCAGCGGCACCATCAACGCCGCCGATTCCTACACCGTCAAGTCCCTCGTCACTGGCACGGTGCTCACCGCCGACTTCGAGCTGGGCGACACCATCCAGAAGGGCGATGTCCTCTATGTCATCGACAGCTCGGATGTGGAGGGCGACCTCGAGAGCGCACAGCTTTCGGTGTCTCAGGCCCAGCGCAGCTACGATGATGCCGCCGACGCCCGGAACGTCCGCACGAAGATCGGCGGCGAGGTCAGCTCCTTTGCTGTGGCCGCAGGCGATGCAGTGCAGGCCGGGCAGACCGTCGCCACCGTCCGCGATACCTCGGTGATGCTGCTGGCTGTGGATTTCCCCGCCGCCGAGGCCCAGAGCTTCGCTGTCGGTCAGGCCGCGCAGGTCATGCCGGACACCACCTTTGAGGTGCTGAACGGCACCATCCGCTCGGTGTCGGGCGCAGACCCCTCCGGTGACGCCAGCCTCATGACCTGCACCGTCACCATCGCTGTTCCTAACGCAGGCAGCCTGACCACCGCGCAGGCCGCAGTGGCGCAGGTGAACGGTGTCAGCTCCCTCAACTCGGCCCACTTTGCGTACCAGCGCGAGGAGACCGTCGTGGCCGCTGCTTCCGGCACCGTGTCCGAGCTTTGCGTCAGGGAGGGCAGCACCGTCCGTCAGGACGATGTGCTCCTCCGCATCACCGGAAAGGATCTGGACAAGCAGGCTCAGAACGCCGCCGACAATCTCCGCTCCGCCGAGCTGCGGATGTCTTCCGCAGAGCGGAACATCAGCCACTACACCATTGATGCGCCCATCAGCGGCACCATCGTGGACAAAAAGGTCAAGGCCGGCGACAAGCTCAGCGCCAACGACACCGCCATGCAGAACCTCTGCACCATCTACGATATGAGCTATCTGGAAATGAAGCTCAACGTGGACGAGCTGAAGATCCGCTCCCTTGAGGTTGGCCAGGAGGTGGAGATCACCGCCGACGCCGTCCCGGGTGAGACTTATAAGGGCGTCATCAGCAGCATCCTCGTGGCAGGCACTACCGCCAACGGCTCCACCAGCTACCCTGTCACCGTCCGGATCGACGATATGGGTGAGCTGCTGCCCGGAATGAACGCCACTGCGAAGATCACTACCGCCAGCGTCAAGAATGTTCTGGCCCTGCCCAACGCCGCCCTCGTCCGGGGCAGCTATGTGCTGGTGACCAGGGATTCGCCCAGCGCTGCCAATGCTGAGACTTCCATGACCGCTCCCGACGGCTACGTCTACGTCAAGGTGACCACCGGCATCAGCGATGACGATTACATCGAAGTGAAGAGCGGCCTGCAGGAGGGCGATACCATCGCTTACGACAACTCCAGCGTCAGCGCGACCGACTTCTACAGCACCATGATGGTGTCTGCCGAAGGAGGCGACGAATGAGCGCCCTGATCGAGTTTGACGAGGTCTGCAAGTACTATCAGATGGGTGACACCCTCGTCAAAGCGGCAGACCACATCTCCATGAAGATAGAGCGGGGCGAGTTCGTGGCCATCGTGGGCCAGTCCGGCTCCGGCAAATCCACCTGCATGAACATCATCGGCTGTCTGGATGTACCCACCCATGGCCGGTATCTGCTGGACGGCAGCGACGTCGGCAAGATGAACCGCCGTGAGCTGGCGGCCATCCGGAACGAGAAGCTGGGCTTCATCTTCCAGCAGTACAACCTGCTGCCCAAGCTGACCCTGCTGGAAAATGTGGAAGTCCCCCTCATCTACGCGGGCGTAGGCGGCAGCGAGCGCCGCAGCCGCGCCATTGCAGCGCTGGAACAGGTGGGTCTGGGCAGCAAGCTCCGGAACAAGCCCAACCAGCTCTCCGGCGGCCAGCAGCAGCGTGTGTCCATCGCCCGCGCCCTTGTCCGCAACCCGCCCATCATTCTGGCCGACGAGCCGACGGGTGCGCTGGACTCCCACACCGGCCGGGAGGTGCTGGGGATGCTTCAGGAATTGCACAAACAGGGCCACACCGTGGTCCTCATCACCCACGACAACTCCATCGCCGTGCAGGCTGAGCGCATCATCCGTCTGGAGGACGGTGTCGTCGTCTACGACGGCGACGCCCACGCACCCGAGGCAGTCGTTCAGCCGAACTTCATGATGGCGGAGCCGAAAGCCGGAGAGGAGGGGACGCAGGCATGATAAAGGAGACCTTCAAACAGGCCGTCCAGAACGTCTTGAGCAACAAAGTCCGCACCTTCCTCACCATGCTGGGCATCATCATTGGCGTCATGGCCGTCATCGTCATCGTCGGTCTCGGCAACGGCATGACCAACATGATGCAGGACTTCTACTCCGACATGGGCAGCGATATTCTGGCCGTCAACGTCATGACCGCCAGCACCCGCACGGTGGAGGTCAGCGATGTGTATAACATCATCAACCAGAAGCCCGAGTATTATAAGGGTCTTTCGCCTATTGCCAGTGCCGGCGGCGACACGCTGCGGGTGGCGGGCGAGAAGTACCGCCGCACCGGCATCAGCGGTGTCAACGAAGATTACACGACCATCAACAACTACAAGGTGGCCAAGGGCCGGGGCATCCAGTACACCGATTTGATAGACAACAAGAATATCTGTGTCATTGGCGACTATGTGGACCGCAGGATCTTCGGCGGCAACGGTCTCGGCAGCACCCTCAAGGTGGGCGCCAGCGAGTACCGCATCGTGGGCGTGCTGGAAGGCCGCTCCAAACCCGCCTCTCAGTACGAGGGCGGCAACGACGACGTTGTTCTCATTCCCTATACCACCCTGATGAGCGTCAACAACACCAGCAGTGTCAGCGAGTATTACGTCGTGCTGCAGGATGCAGACCACTCGGATGCAGCGCAGGAGTATCTGCAAAAAAGCATCAAGAAGCTGGTCAGCAAGGACGACTATGTCTACGTTATGAGCCTGAGCGCAGCCATGAAGCAGATGTCCTCCATGATCAACGTCATGGTGGGCGTCCTGACGGCCATTGCAGGCATCTCGCTGCTGGTCGGCGGCATCGGCATCATGAACATCATGCTGGTGTCTGTCACCGAGCGCACCCGTGAGATCGGTATCCGCAAGGCACTGGGCGCACAGGAGAGCACCATCCTGACCCAGTTCGTCGTGGAGGCCGGCGTCACGTCGGCGCTGGGCGGCTGCTTCGGCATCGTGCTGGGCTACATCGTCTCGGCCATCATCAACCAGATCCTTCCGTATATCCTGACGGACATCACCCTGAACGTCACCCCCTCGGCGGACGCGGCGGCCATCGCCGTGGGCATCTCCTGCGGCATCGGCGTCCTGTTCGGCTTCCTGCCTGCCCGCCGTGCCGCCCGCCTGAACCCCATCGAAGCGCTCAGATATGATTAAGGAGTTTACCATGAAAAAACGATTCCTCGCATTCCTGCTGGCTGTCTGCGTGGCTGTTTCCATGCTGGTGCTGCCCGCCTCTGCGGTCGGCTCCAACGCGGCAGTCCAGACGGCGACGGCACTGGGCGGTCTGACCGCCGAGCAGGCCGGTTCTCTGGGTGCGCCCCTCACTCGTGGGCAGGCGGCCCGCCTCCTCACCGCATTCTCTGCTTACCGCGATACCACCACGGCACAGGGCCGCACCGGCCGCCTCTACAGCGATGTGGACAGCGACTCTCCCTATGCGGTCTACATCCGCACTGCCGTCCAGAACGGCTGGATGACCGGCTACTCCGACGGCAGTTTCCGCCCGGACAACACCGTCACGCTGGAAGAAGCCTGCACCATGGCGCTGCGCCTGCTGGGCTATGATGTGGCAAAGCTGGGCGGTACCTTCCCCACAGCTCAGCTCAGTAAGGCCAGCGCACTGGGCCTGCGCAATGAGATCAATGCCCGTCAGGGCGAGACTCTGACCCTCGAGCAGGGTACCATGCTCTTCTACAACGCCCTCACCGCCATGAACGGCAGCGGTCAGGTCTACGCCTCCACCCTGGGCTTTGCGGTGAGCAACGGTCAGGTGGACATCTCCTCCGTCCTGCTGGACAACGTCAAGGGTCCCTTCGTGGCTGATGTTTCCACAGTTCTGCCCTTCGCCCCGGCGGCCATCTACCGCAACGACGAAGTCACCACCTCTGCGGCCCTCTCGCCCTATGATGTCTACTATTATAATGAGAGCGCCCGCACCGTGTGGATCTACAATAAGCGTGCCGCAGGCCGCGTGACGGCTGTCTCGCCCTCGGCCAGCGCCCCGACCTCTGTGACTGTGGCCGGGGTCACCTACGCCATCGCTTCGCCCTCTGTGGCCTATCAGCTGTCTTCTCTGTCCGGCGGCGGCGTGGGTCAGGTGGTCACTCTGCTGCTGGGCATGAACGATGCAGCTGTCTCCGTCCTCACCGGCGACGCGGCAGACGCTGTGTTCTACGGCGTGGTCCAGTCCTCATCCCGCACCCTCGTGGAGACCAACAGCGCTGAGGTGCAGCAGGCTGTCTCGGTCATGTGTACCGATGGCACGGCCCGCACCGTCAACGTAAACAATAAGCTCAATTTCCCGGCCGGCAAGCTGGTGGAGATCAGCGTGGACGGTGACGGCGAAAGCGTCCGGTCCATCTCGCCCCGCTCGACCAGCGGCACCGTCAGCGCCGACGGCACCGCGCTGGGCGACACCCCGTTTGCAGACAACGTGCAGATCATTGATACGACGTCGGAGGGTGTGGCTGGGGCAGTTCGCCCCAGCCGCCTATCGGGGGTAACTCTGAGCGAAAGCGACATCCGCTACTACACCACCAATTCTGCGGGCCAGATCGACCGGGTCATCCTCGACGATGTGACCGGTGACCTGTGGGAGTACGCTGCGCTGGATTCTGTCCGCCGCCTGACGGACGAAGCCGCCAAGAAGATCGACAAAAAGATCAGCGACAAGGCACAGGACGCCGCAAGAGAGGCCGCAGGCCTCCCCGCTGCGACCACCACCAAGGTAGACAAGACCGATGAGGAGACCTTCCAGGATGTGAAGAACATCCTTGTCCCCAGCACCAGCGATGTGCTCTACGGCCTCATCGACGGCAGTGTCGTCAGCTCTACCTGGAACACCCTTACCGGCAAGACGGACCAGCTGTTCAGCTATGTGCTCCGCCGCACCGGCGACAGCGTGGGCGGTACGCTGGGCGACTTCCTCAACTATCTGGGCGAGGGTGCGACCTACGTCTGCTACTCCGGCGGCAAGCAGGTGGCCTACAGCACCGCCACCAAGTACCCCGTTATCGCAGGCGGCATCGCCATCGGTCGTTCTGCTGACGGCAAGGCCATCAACCGGATGCTCCAGCTCTCGCCGGTAGTCGTCGATAAGCTGGGCGCAGCTTCGGTCATGAGCGGCGATAAGCGCTATGAGACTGCCGACGATATGCAAGTGTATCTGTGGTCGAACGGCCAGTATTTCGCCACCTCGCTGCCCAAGATCAACACCGAGGATTATAAGCTCATCGGCTGGTACGACAACTTCGGCTGCTCCGGCGGCAGGAAGATCCGTATCCTTGTGGCCGTCAAGACGAACTGAGCCTGAAATTTTCCAATAACAGAACAGCAGCCTCACCGAACGCAGAGTGAGGCTGCTGTTTTTTGCACTTAGCCGTTGGACTGGGGGACAAGACGGATGAGGGCTGCGCTGTATGAAACACATCCGGGACGCGGCAGAAAAAGGGCCTTCCCATTTGCCACCGGCCCGGTTTCGTGTTACAATAAAAACCGGAGAAATAGCGGAAAAAAGGAGGCGCGGCAATGATACGCATTGCTCTGGTCGAGGACGAGGCAGAGGTGCGGGCGCAGCTGCAAGGCTATGTGCAGCGGCACACCCGGCAGTACGGCACCGAGTTCGCGGTGACGGAGTTCGCTGACGGCATGGAGCTGCTGGATGATTACCGCCCGGTGTACGACATCCTGTTTCTGGACGTGGAGATGAAGCATCTGGACGGCATGGAGACGGCCCGGCGGGTGCGGGAGCTGGACAAGGACGTCATCATCGTTTTTATCACGAATATGGCACAGTATGCCATCGGCGGGTACGCGGTGGGCGCGCTGGACTATGTGCTCAAGCCGGTGCCTTATTTTGCGTTTTCGCAGCAGCTGCGCAAGGCCGAAGAACAGCTGCGCCGCCGCGCACGGCATTATCTGGCCCTGCCGGTGGAGGGCGGGATGCGGCGGCTGGATTCGTCCCTCATCTATTATCTGGAAAGCGAGGGACACCGCGTCCATTTTTATACTGAAGAGGGCGATTTCGTGGCGGCAGGCACCCTGAAAGCCTTTGAGGAAAAGCTGGCCGAGCGGCCCTTTGCCCGCTGCAACAGCGGCTACCTTGTCAATCTGGCACAGGTGAAGAGCGTGCAGCAGGGGATGGTGCAGGTGGGACCCTACGAATTGCAGGTCAGCCGCCCCCGGCGGAAAGCCTTCCTCGCGGCGCTGGCCGACCACATCGGGGGTGAGGGTGCATGACGGCACTGCCCAGCATCCCGCGCCTGTATACGGCGCTGGCCGAGTGTCTGGCCGTGGGCATCTACGCCCTGCCGCTGGGCATCCGCTTCGGCAAAACGGCCACCATCGCTGCCAGTGCGGCAGGGGCGCTGGCCCTGAGTGCTTTTTTGCAGGCCACGGGCAGCGTCCCGCTGGCGTGGTGGATCCCCTGCATGGCGGCAGCTGTGGGGATACAGTATTTATACCTCTGGGTCACCCGCACCATCTCCCTGCTGGAAGCGGGCTATGTCTGCGCCCGGGCCTTCGTTCTGGCAGAGCTGGCGGCCAGCGCCGAGTGGCAGCTGCACTGCTTCCTCTGGCCTCAGCGCAGCGGGGCCGACGGCCTGTCACTGCTGCTTCTGGTGGTGGTCTATGGCGGCGTTTTCGGCTGCATCTGGGTGCTGGAGCATAAGCACAAAAGTCCCAAGGGCCATATCGTCATCAGCGGAAAAGCGGGCCTTGTGGCCGTCGTCATGGCGGTGATGGCCTTTGCGGTGAGCAATCTGCTCTTTCTCGGCGACCGTGAGGTGGACATGAGCGTCTATTGCATCCGTACGCTGGTGGATTTCTGCGGTGTGCTCATCCTGACGGTCCAGCACGAGCAGCTGCGGGAGGCGGCGCTCCACAGCGAGCTTGCCGCCATGGACGAGGTGCTCCACCGCCAGTATGAGCAGTACAAGCGGAGCAAGGAGGGTATCCGGCTCATCAACAGCCGCTGTCACGAGCTGAAGATCCAGATCGCGGACATCCGCGCCGAGCGCGACCGGGCCAAGCAGGACGCGGCTCTGGCCCGGATGGAGAGAGGCATCCGGCAGTATGAGGCCGAGAATAAGACCGGCAACCCGGTATTGGATACCCTATTGACCGCCAAAAGCATGGACTGCCAGCAGCGCGGCATCAACATGACCAGCGTGGCCGACGGCAGCCAACTGGGCTTTCTGAGCACGCGGGAGCTGTGTACCCTCGTGGGTGCGCCGCTGGACAACGCCATCGAGAGCGTGCTGGCAGAGCCCGACCCCGAAAAGCGTCTGCTGCGGGTGGCCATCTACAACCAGAGCGGCTGCGTGATGCTCCGCTTCGAGAACTACTGCGCCCAGCCCGTGGAGATGGGCGCGGACGGTCTGCCCGTCCACAACGCCCACGGCGGCTACGACCTGCAGGGCGTGCAGGCGGCCGCCCAGCGCCACGACGGCACCATGACCCTTCATTGGGCCGACGGCTGGTTCACCCTGCGGATCCTGCTGCCTGTCCCGGAAAAGTAAAGGGACTCCTTCAGTCACCTGCGGTGACAGCTCCCTCAGGGAGGGAGCCTTTGGTAGAGAGCGAAACATTGTCCTCTTTGCCAAGGGCCACCTCTTTGAGGGGGCTGCCGCGTCAGCGGCTGGGGGAGTTTTTGCTTTTGGCATGATGCACAATGAAACCGCTCTCAAAATTGGCGATAAGCACAATAGAAATTGAAATCAAATTGAAACTTCTGCAAAATACGCCTCCAAAATGACAGATTGCGCGGAGAACGGTTCGTTTTGCAGTTTATATGATAAAATGACATCAAGCAAAGGAGTGGACGCACTCCGGAGAACAGCTATGAACCGGGTCGTGTACCCAAAAGAGAAGGAGCTAACAGTTATGGCACAGAAAAAGAAGGACAGTAAGATGATGGTCAAGATCATCAAAACTGCCGTTTCGGGTGTGTTGTGTATCGCATTGGCGGGCGGTATGGTTGCGGCCAATGTGCTGATCCCGCCCAATGCCAGCAGCGTGCAGAGCATTTTGGGCCTGAAGAGTGGAGGCATCAATAACAGCAAGGCAAAGACCGAAGGCATCAATATGGAATACAGCAAGCCCGGCTTTGACACAGAGGAGGCGCTGGTTGAGGATGAGATCGCTCTGAATAAGAAGATCGCCGCCGAAGGCATTGTATTGCTGAAAAACGATGCCGGAAAGATGCCGTACAGCACGGATACGACCTTTAGCTTTGTCGGCCATTCTGCTGTCAGCTACATCGGCGGCAACAAAGTCGATATGAAAACGGCCTTTGAAGATGCCGGGTTCGGTGTCAACGAGGACCTCTGGAAATTCTATTCCGAAGGCAACGGCAAGGATTACGGTCTGGGTGTCGGCTCGGTCTCTTACGGTGATGACGAGGACTTCTCCATCAACGAGTGCCCGCTGTCCGTCATGCAGGCGGAGCCGGGCCTGACCGATTCCATGCAGGGCACGGTGCCGGTCTTTGTGTTCAGCCGTGTGGCGGGCGAAGGCCGCGATATGCCGCGCTCCATGTACAACCACACCGATGTGGAAGAGGACAAGACCAAGACCTACCTCGAGCCGGATTCCGTGGAACTGGAGATCCTCCAGTACCTGAACGACAACTTTGACGATGTCGTGCTGCTGCTCAACTCCAGTGCAGCGGTCGATCTGAGCTGGGTGGAGGATTATCCCAGCATCCACACGGTCATCTCGGCTCCTGCCATGGGCGACTACGGCCTGTGCTCTCTGGCCGAGATCTTCTCCGGCAAGGTCAATCCTTCCGGCCGCACCGTGGATACCTATGAAGTGGATGCCATGAACAGCCCGGCGGCGCAGAACTTCGGCGACTTTGCCTACTATGACGAGAATGGTAACCTGACCAAGTACAACTACGTCAGCTACAAAGAGGGCATCTATGTTGGCTACCGCTATTACGAGACCCGTTACGAGGACAAGGTCCTCGGTCAGGGCAACGCAGGCGATTACAACTACGATGACGCTGTGATGTATCCCTTCGGCTACGGCCTGTCCTACACCACCTTTGATTGGTCCGACTACAACACCAGCTGGGATGGCGACACCTGCACCGTCACGGTCAAGGTGACCAACACCGGTTCTGTTGCCGGCAAGGACGTTGTGGAAGTGTATGCACAGAGCCCCTACACCGATTATGACAAGACCAACAAGGTGGAAAAGGCTGCGGTTGAACTGGTCGGTTACGCCAAGACCTCGGAGCTGGCTCCCGGTGCAAGCGAGACCGTTACGGTCACCTTCGATCAGGAACAGCTGAAGTCCTACGACTACACCAACGCCAAGACCTACATTCTGGATGCCGGTGACTACTACATCACCGCAGCCAAAAACGCACACGAAGCGGTCAACAACATCCTCTCTGCCAAGGGCAAGACCGTGGCAGACGGCATGACTGCCGACGGCGACACTGCTTTTGTTGCAACCTACACCCCGGCAAACGGCACCGTGGATACCACGACCTACAAGCTCGACACCACGACCGGTGTGGAGATCACCAATCAGCTCGACCATGCAAACGGCGGGCTGCAGTATCTCTCCCGCAGTGACTGGACTGGCACCTGGCCGACCGTTGACGGCGAAGTCAGCGACCAGATCAGCACCTGGGGCAACCCCATCAATGGTACCGATGTCGGCGGCAAGGCTGCATCCTATACCTACCGCAAGACGATCAGCAAGGAGGATCTTGCAAAGCTGGATTCTGTTGATTCCCTGAACCCCACCGACTTCTCCGCCCTGACCGATGAGATCGTTTACGGTAAGGACAACGGTCTGGGTCTGATCGATATGCGCGGTCTGGATTACGATGATGAAAAGTGGGATGAACTGCTCGACCAGCTGACCCCCAGCGATTATCAGACCCTGATCACGCAGTCCGGCTATGGCACGGCTGCCATCAAGTCGGTGGATAAGCCCTCCACGACCGATCGCGACGCTGCCACCGGCCTGGTCAACTATGGCGTTGATGCAAGCGGCAACTTCTACTTCAAGGGCAACATCACGCACTGCGGCGTGATCGTTCTGGCACAGACCTACAACGATGATCTGGCCACTCACTACGGCGAGAACATTGGCGACGAGTCCTACTATCTGGATGTCGATGGCTGGTATGCACCGGCAGTCAACATGCACCGCACTGCATTCTCCGGCCGCAACAGCGAGTATTACTCCGAGGATCCGTTCATCGGCGGTCACATTGCTTCCCTCGAGTGTGAGGGTGTCGCCTCCCGCGGTATGTATGTCTTTGTCAAGCACTACGCCATCAACGATCAGGAGGACCACCGCGGCGACCGTGAAGGCCAGTACAGCATTGCGACCTTCCTGAACGAGCAGGCGGCCCGCGAGATCTACCTCAAGCCCTTTGAGATGTGCGTCAAGTCTGATAAGGTCGAGATGAACTATGCAAAGGACAACGGCGACGGCACTTACAGCAATGCCACCACCGAGATCCCGTCCGTCACCGGCATCATGACCTCCTTCAACCGCGTTGGCTATACCTGGGCCGGCGGCAACTACAACATGATCACCGGCCTGCTGCGCAACGAGTGGGGCTTCCACGGCTTTATCATCACCGATAATGCAAACACCGGTGTCTTTATGGATGCTGGCCAGATGATCCAGGCGGGTGCTGATGGCAAGCTGACCAACCTGCCCACCGGCGCACGCTATACCTTCAACAAGAATGATGTTTCGGATTATCACTATGGCCGTGAGGCAGTCCACAACATCCTGTATACTATTGCAAACTCCAAGGCAATGAACGGCGGTATGCCGGGCAGCCGTTATCTGGCAAAGGTCGAGCCTTACCAGAAGGTCATCTACGCGGTGGATGGCGTCTGCGGCGGTCTGATTGCGGTCCTGGTCATCCTGACCATCTTCCGCTTCCGCAAAAAGAAAGAGGACAACATCAAAACCGTCTGAGTAACACAAAACCGAAAGGGGCGGCGGGCAGAGCGCCCGCCACCTCTTCTTTTTTATCAGGAGCGATCCATGAAACACGCTGACATCATCCAAAAACTGAATCTGGAGCAAAAATGCGCTCTGCTCTCGGGCGAGACTGTCTTTACCACCCGCGCTCTGCCGGGCAAGGGCATCCCGGCCATCACCCTTTCGGACGGCCCCAACGGTGTCCGCAAGCAGGCCGGTGCCGCCGACCATCTGGGCCTCAACCCCAGCGTTCCGGCAACCTGCTTTCCGACCTCTTCCGCCACTGCGTGCAGCTGGGATGAGAAGCTGGGCGAAGCCGTCGGCGAGGCACTGGGCGAGGAAGCCGCCGCACAGGAAGTGGCTGTCCTGCTCGGCCCCGGCCTGAATATCCAGCGCAGCCCCCTCTGCGGCCGTGACTTCGAGTATTTCTCGGAAGACCCCATCCTCGCGGGCAGGATGGCTGCCGCCTATGTGCGCGGCATCCAGAAAAACGGCATCTCTGCCTGCCCCAAACACTTTGCGGTCAACAGTCAGGAGCTGCGCCGCATGGCCAGCGACTCGGTGCTCGATGAGCGCACCCTGCGGGAGCTGTATCTGACCGGCTTCGAGATCGTGGTGAAAGAGGCAAAGCCCAAGACCATCATGACCTCCTACAACCTCATCAACGGCACCTACGCCAACGAGAATGCCCACCTGCTGCAGGACATTCTGCGGAAGGACTGGGGCTTCGACGGGGCCGTCGTCACCGACTGGGGCGGCTCCAATGACCACGCCCTCGGCGTGAAGAACGGCTCCACCCTCGAAATGCCATGCCCCGGCGGCGACTCCATCCGGGAGCTGATGAAGGCTGTGCAGGACGGAAAAATTTCCGAGGCCGACGTGGACGTCCGTCTCGACGAGATGCTGGAACTGGTGCTCTCCACCCACGCTGCGGTGGAAAAAGCATCCCGCACCTTCGACGCTGCCGCGCACCATAAGCTTGCCCGCCGCGCGGCCGCAGAGAGCATCGTCCTGCTCAGGAACGAGGGCGGCATCCTGCCGCTCAAGCCCAATGAGAAGCTGGCCGTCATCGGCGACTTTGCCGAGACGCCCCGCTATCAGGGCGCAGGCTCCAGCGCCGTCAACGCCCTGCAGGTGGACACCCTGCTGGACAGCATCAAGGCCGACGACAGCGGCATCACCTTCGTGGGCTATGCCTCCGGTTTCGAGCGTCAGGGTGCAGCTGACGCCGAGAAGCTGGAAGAGGCTGTGGCCCTCGCAAAGAAGGCTGACACCGTTCTGCTCTGCCTCGGCCTCGATGAGCTGCGGGAGAGTGAAGGTCTTGACCGCTCTGACATGAAGCTGGCCGAGAACCAGCAGCAGCTTCTGGCCTCTGTGGCTGCCGTCAACCCGAACGTCGTCGTTCTGCTGAGCGCCGGTGCGCCGGTAGAGACGCCGTGGGTCGGCCAGTGCAGGGCGCTGGTCTACGGCGCACTGGGCGGACAGGCAGGCGCCGGCGCAGCCGCAGACATCCTCACCGGCAAGCTCTGCCCCTGCGGCAAGCTGTCCCAGACCTGGGCGCAGGCTCACGACGACACCCCCGCCAAGGCGAACTTCGGCGGCGAGGGCCGGAACGTGGAGTACCGCGAGGGCCTGTATGTGGGCTACCGGTACTATCAGACCGCCGGTGTGCCGGTGGCGTTCCCCTTCGGCTACGGCCTGAGCTACACCACCTTCGAGTACAGTGATCTGAAGGCAGACGAGAAGGGCGTGACCCTCACTGTCACCAACACCGGCAGCTGTGCCGGTGCCGAGATCGTCCAGCTCTACGTCGCAAAGCAGGACGCAAAAATCTTCCGCCCGGCGCAGGAGCTGAAGGGCTTTGCAAAGGTCTTCCTCGCCCCCGGCGAGAGCAGGACGGTGAGCATCGCTCTGGACGACAAGGTGTTCCGCTACTGGAACGTCAAGACTGACCGCTGGGAAGTCGAAGGCGGAAGCTATCAGCTCCGCGTGGGTGCATCCAGCGCAGACATCCGGCTGACAGCGGAAGTCTCCGTCAAGGGGACCAACGCTCCCGACCCCTACGAGGGTCTCGACCTGCTCCACTACGTCTCCGGCCAGATCACCTATGTGACCGACGCCGAGTTCGAGGCTCTGCTGGGCCATCCGATCCCGGAGGATGTCGTCCGCATCGACCGGAACATGACGCTGGGCGAGATGGACCATGGCCGCAGTCCGCTGGGCTGGGTGGCACAGAAGGTGCTGCGCTACCGTCTGGACAGCAGCTTTGCAAAAGGCACCCCCGACCTGAACACCGTGTTCCAGTATAATATGCCGCTGCGCGCGCTGGCCAAGATGACCAACGGCATGGTGAGCATGGGCATGGTGGACGGCCTCGTCTGGGAGCTGAAAGGCTTCTGGCTCGTGGGCATCCTTCGGGTCATCTATGAGTTCGTCAAGAATCTCATCCTGAACAGCCAGATGGAAAACCGGCTCAAAAACAGCTGAAAGGAATAAGGCCATGAATTTCTGGAATAACTTTGCCGCAAAGCATCCGGCCGCGGCCAAATGGGTGCGGGAGGGCGGACTGTTCGTCATCGTGTCCAACCTCATCACCGTGTTCAAATATCTGCTTCTGCAGTTCCTGCCCAAGGCATTTGCAAGCCTGCCGGTGGTGGACTTCGGCTGGCCGGGCATCGACATCACCCTGTTCGGCGAGACCTTCAAGTGGAACATCCTCGGCTATGACGCGGCCCACGGCGGCCTGCCTTACTTCTGCGCCTACATGGTGGCCATGGTCATCGGCGAGTGCATCAATTTCCCCATCCAGCGCAGCCTCGTCTTCCGCAGCAAGGGCAACCTCGCCAAGCAGATCGGCTGGTATCTGCTGGCTTTCTGCCTCATCACCTGCATCGTCAACTCCATCAACTGCATCTGGGTGGCTGTGGCCGGTCTGCTGGTGCCTGATTTCATCTACAACATCGGCACCACGGTACTCAACGGCGGCATTTCGATGATCATCTTCTTCTTCGTGAACAAGATCATCTTCCCCGAAGGCGAAGCCGCAAAATAATCTGTCATCTTCTTTATTTTCATCATTTTCTTCATTCGAACCAACAGGCCGTCCTCCTCTGGAGGACGGCCTGTTGGCATATTGAGCGGTTTTGGACGCTGCAAAGGACGAAATTTCAGTCATAGGGGAAGAATCTGCCCAAGGGTCTTGCACTTTGACGCTTTACTGTGGTAAAATCGGGCCATGCTTTTATCATAGAGGAAAAAAGCACCAAAGGGGGAACGTATATGAGTGAGATCTGTATCGTCATCACGATCGTCGTCTATCTTGTGGCTATGCTGCTGGTGGGTTTCGCCTACAGCAAGACCAACAACGACAGCACCGACTTCTACCTTGGCGGCCGGAAGATGGGGCCGCTGGTCACGGCCATGAGTGCCGAGGCCAGCGATATGTCCAGCTGGCTGCTGATGGGTATGCCGGGTCTGGCCTACCTGACAGGCATCGCCTCGCCGGGCTGGACAGCCATCGGCCTTGCGCTGGGCACCTGGCTCAACTGGCTCATCGTGGCCCGGCGGCTCCGCCGCTATTCGGCCAACCTCGACGCCATCACGGTACCGCAGTTCTTGTCGCTTCGCTTTCATGACCAGCGCAACCTGCTGAACGCTCTGGGCGCAGTCATCATCATCGTCTTCTTCGTGCCGTATACGGCCTCGGGCTTTGCGGCCTGCGGCAAGCTGTTCCACAGCCTCTTCGGCGTAGATTACATGGCGGCAATGCTGGTGTCGGCCCTCGTCATCGTGGGCTATACCATCCTCGGCGGCTTCCGCGCCGTCACCACCACCGACCTCATCCAGTCGGTGGTCATGTCGCTGGCCCTCATCGCGGTGCTGGGCTACGGCATCGTTGTGGCAGGCGGCTGGGGTGCTGTGGTGGAGAATGCCCAGAGCCTTTCCGGCTACCTGACCATGACAGCCAGCCACGACGCCGTGACCGGCGGGGCCACGTCCTACAGCCTGCTGGACATCGTCTCCACCATGGCGTGGGGTCTCGGCTACTTCGGTATGCCCCACATCCTGCTCCGCTTCATGGCCATCGAGGACGAGAAGAAGCTGGTGCTCAGCCGCCGCATTGCCACCGTCTGGGTGGTCATCGCCATGGCGGCGTCCATCGTCATCGGCATGGTGGGCCTCGGCATGACCAGGGCCGGTGCGCTGGAATTCCTCAGCGGCTCGTCCAGTGAGACCCTCATCGTCCGCATCGCCAGTCTCATCAGCCAGCACGGTGTGCTGGCGGCAGTTCTGGCCGGACTCATCCTTGCAGGCATCCTGGCGGCCACCATGTCCACGGCGGACAGCCAGATGCTGGCCGCTGCGTCCAGTGTGTCCCAGAACATTTTGCAGGAGTTCGGCCACCTCAAACTGAACGAGAAGCAGAGCCTCTTCGCAGCCCGCCTGACCATCATCTGCGTCAGCGTGGTGGGCGTGGTGCTGGCCCGCGACCCGGATTCCAGCGTCTTCGGCATCGTCAGCTTCGCGTGGGCCGGTTTCGGCGGCGCTTTCGGCGCTGTCGTCCTCTGCGCCCTGTTCTGGAAGCGCTGCAACTGGCAGGGTGCGCTGGCCGGTATGCTCTCCGGCGGCCTGATGGTCTTCGTCTGGAAGTACCTCGTCAGCCCGCTGGGCGGCGTCTTTGGCATCTATGAGCTGCTGCCCGCCTTCCTCGTCTCGCTGGCCGTCTGCGTGGTGGTCAGCCTCGTGACCCCGGCCCCGGAGGCCGACATCCTCGCCGAGTTCGACGCGGCGAAATAACCGGTAAAAACAAGAGGAGGGCCTGTGCTGAAACCCGGCACAGGCTCTCCTTTTATACTTGTGTGACGCTTCCGTGCTCCACCCGGTATACCTTGTCAAACTGCTTCATGAACGCCCCCGAGACGTCGTGGGTGATGGCCACCACCATGCAGGGGAGAGCGAGCAGATTTTCCATGATCTGTCCGCTGGTGTCGGGGTCGAGGCTGGCGGTGATCTCGTCGGCGATGATGAGGTCGTACCGGCGAAGCGCCAGCCGTGCGATGCCGATGCGCTGGCGCTGCCCGCCCGAGAGATTCTTGCCGTTCTCGCTGATGAGGGTGTCGAGGCCGTCGGGCAGGGTGCTTACCCAGTCGGTGAGGCCCGCCATCCCGATGGCGTGGGAAAGCTGAGCCTCGGGGAAGTCCGCGCCGAGGCAGATGTTGCTGCGGAGGGTGTCATTGAAGAGATAGGTTGTCTGGGCAATGTAACCTACCCGCTGGTAGAGGCTCTGACGGTCGATGTCCCGCAGCTGCTGGCCGTTGAAGAGGATGCTGCCGGTATAGTCTGGGTAGTACTGGAACAGCAGCTTTGCCAGTGTAGACTTGCCGCAGCCGCTTTCGCCCACGAGGACGGCTTTTTCCTGCCCGGAGACCGTCAGCCGGACGCCGCGCAGCACCGGTGCAGCGGCCCCGGGGTAGGAAAAGCCGGTGTCCTTGCACTCGATGTGCTCGAGTTTACCGATGGCCCGGCCCGCAGAGACTTTTTCCGGGCCGGACATGGCTGCTTCCAGCCGCTGACGAATGCCTTTCGAGGATCTGACCTTGGCCCAGCACTGGGCGATCTGATTACAGGGCGTGATGACGAAGTTCGCCATGCTGGCGGCGGTGGAGACGGTGCCCATCGTCAGCCGCCCGTCGAAAGCGAGAAAAAGGCCCACCAGCATGACGATGGGGAAGATGAGGTTGCTGATGAGAGAGGTGTTGACCACCATGGCGTTGAGGCTCTGCTGGTAGGCCTGCTCGCTGTCGCGGGCCTGCCGGGCAGCATCCCGGTGGCGGGTAGCATAGGCGTCCTCCCGCAGAAAGCCCCGGATGACCTCGAACCCGCCCAGAAGCTCCTTGAGCTGCTGGGTGTAGCCCGCCATCTGGAGCGAAAAAGCGTCTCGGGAGGCTTTGAGCCGCTCATTCATCTTCCGGGGCAGGACCAGCGGCGGCACGGTCACAAGCAGGATGGCCGCCAGCATCACCGGGCTGATGTAAAGGTACATCCCCAGCGCACAGAGCATGATGCCGCCCCAGAACGCGATGTTGAAGAGGGACATATAATAGTCGTCGTAGAGGGTGCGCAGGTCGGTGGTCAACAGGGAGAGATAGGCTGCGTCGCCCTCCCGCTGATATTGGGACACCGGGCGGCGCAGCACCCGCTCCATGACCTGTCCCCGCACCTGCTCCACGGCGCCGCAGGCGAGTTTTGTAAAGGAGCGGCGGCTCAACCGTTCGAAAAACCAGCTGGTGAAGGTGATGAGGAACACCAGCCCCATATAGCCCAGTGCCTCCTGCTTGCTCTTGGAGTCGATAAGCCACTTGAGCTGGAAGTTTTTCAACGGCGCGAAAAAGGATACCGCCGCTGTAAAGAGCGCGAAGAGCATGAGCTTCACCCAGTGGTGTCGGAAGTAGTCGTTGACCGTTGCTTTTTTCATGTGCAGTATCCTCCGCAGAGTGCTATAAAACGAGATGGATTACAAGAAAGACCCATCCGACTTCCTTTTTGCGGGAGATCGGATGGGTCTTGATCTTATGGCCTTATGTAAGAGGCGCTGTCAGCTTACAGCTGGGGGCCGGCGGAGACCAGAGCCTTGCCGTGCTCGTTGCCCTCGTACTTTGCAAAGTTCTTGATGAAGCGGCCAGCCAGATCCTTGGCCTTCTCTTCCCACTGAGCGGCATCTGCGTAGGTGTCGCGGGGGTCGAGGATAGCGGGGTCAACGCCGGGCAGAGCGGTGGGGACCTCGAAATCGAAGTAGGGAATCTTCTTGGTGGGAGCCTCGTTGATGGCACCGCTCAGGATAGCGTCGATGATGCCGCGGGTATCCTTGATGGAGATGCGCTTGCCGGTGCCGTTCCAGCCGGTGTTGACCAGATAAGCCTTTGCGCCGCTCTTCTGCATCTTCTTGACCAGCTCCTCAGCGTACTTGGTGGGGTGCAGCTCCAGGAAGGCCTGACCGAAGCAGGCGGAGAAGGTGGGGGTGGGCTCGGTGATGCCGCGCTCGGTGCCGGCCAGCTTTGCGGTGAAGCCGGACAGGAAGTAGTACTGGGTCTGCTCCGGAGTCAGGATGGAGACCGGGGGAAGGACGCCGAATGCATCAGCAGACAGGAAGATGACATTCTTGGCTGCGGGTGCAGAAGAGATGGGGCGGACGATGTTCTGGATGTGGTCGATGGGGTAGGAGACGCGGGTGTTCTCGGTCACGCTCTTGTCGGCGAAATCAATGTGGCCCTCAGCGTCCAGAGTGACGTTCTCCAGCAGAGCGTTGCGCTTGATGGCGTTGTAGATGTCGGGCTCAGAGTCCTTGTCCAGATTGATGACCTTAGCGTAGCAGCCGCCCTCGAAGTTGAAGACGCCGTTGTCGTCCCAGCCGTGCTCGTCATCGCCGATGAGCAGACGCTTCGGGTCGGTGGACAGGGTGGTCTTGCCGGTGCCGGACAGACCGAAGAAGATGGCAGTGTTCTTGCCCTCCTTATCGGTGTTGGCAGAGCAGTGCATGGAAGCGATGCCCTTCAGCGGCAGGAAGTAGTTCATCATGGAGAACATACCCTTCTTCATCTCGCCGCCGTACCAGGTGTTGACGATGACCTGCTCCTTGCTGGTGATGTTGAACAGCACAGCAGTCTCGGAGTTCAGGCCCAGCTCCTTGTAGTTCTCGACCTTAGCCTTGGAAGCGTTGTAGACAACGAAATCAGGCTCGAAGTTCTCCCGCTCCTCAGCGGTGGGCTTGATGAACATATTGGTGACGAAATGTGCCTGCCAGGCCACTTCCATGATGAAGCGGACGGCCATGCGGGTGTCCTTGTTGGCGCCGCAGAAAGCATCCACGACGTACAGGCGCTTGTTGGAGAGCTCCTTCTTGGCGATCTCCTTCACAGCTTCCCAGGCTTCCTGAGAAGCGGGGTGGTTGTCGTTCTTGTACTCGTCGCTGGTCCACCACACGGTGTCCTTGGAGTTCTCATCCATGACGATGAACTTATCCTTGGGGGAGCGGCCGGTGTAGATGCCGGTCATGACGTTGACAGCGCCCAGCTCGCTGACCTGGCCCTTCTCGTAGCCTTCCAGTTCGGGCTTGGTCTCCTCGTCGAACAGCTGCTCGTAAGAGGGATTGTACACGATCTCGGTCGTGCCGGTGATACCATACTTGCTCAGATCCAACTTTGCCATGATACTTATACCTCTTCTTTCGTTCAGGTCATCGCCCAGACACCAGCGGTAAGCTGCCCTCAGCCAAAAGGACACCGCAAAAGGACGATGAAAAGAAATACAGATGCGTATTCTCCTGTATATCATTATACATAAATCAGGGCTGAAATCAACCGGCGGAGCGGTTTTCTTCGGGTAAAAGCAACAAATCTTATTAAGAATCTGGGGTATTTGAGACAGTTCCGTAAAAATCTTGGCCCGTTTGCCTGCACAAATTAAAGATTTTATGTCAAAAACAAATCTTTGATAAAATTTTGTCGATTTGGGATACAAGGAGCGGAAATCAGGAGAGAAGAGGCTGCAATTTTGGGCCGCGAAAAAACGTATTATAAGTAGAGACACAAAATATTTGTGGATATTTTGCGATTTATCTGGAAAAACTGTCTGGCTTATGATATACTGGGCCAGTCTGACCCGCGGCCATGAGCCGCCAGCATGGAGAAACAACGACGATGAAGACGCTTTACATATTTCTTACCCGCTCCGGCACCCTGCTCTCGAACCTCGTGTACAGCCTGACCGGTGCGCAGTACACCCACATCTCCCTCGCCTTCGACGAGGACCTGAGCACCCTCTACAGCTCTACCCGTAAGAACGGCTACACCATGTTCCCCGCAGGTCCCAGCCGGGAGTACCTGAACCGGGGCGTGTTCCTCATGCGGGAGAACATCCCCTGCGCCCTCTACGCGTTGGAAGTAACTGACGAAGCCTACACCCGCGCCAAGCGCCGCACTCAACACATGATGCACCACGGGGAGCTCTACCGCTTCAATTCGCTGGGTCTGCTGCTCTGCTGGATGCATATCCGCTGGCAGCGCCGTCGGCATTATTTCTGCTCCCAGTTCGTCAGTGAGGTGCTCCAGAAGAGCGGTGCGCTGGAGCTGCCAAAGCCCAGCACCCTCATGCACCCCAGCGATTACGCCGAGCTGCCCGAGCTGCGCTGCCTCTACCGCGGTACGCTGGCCGGCCTGCCCCAGCGCCAGAGCATGGAGCTGGGCGAGGTGGAGAGCGTCATGGGCCTTTACCTGAACATCCTTCTGGGGGCCGTGAAGGGCAGAGTGCGTCGGCTGTTCTGATTTTTTGAAAAATTTGAAATTTCCTGTTGACAAAGTGGGTGCGCTGTGCTAGAATAGTCGAGTCGGGAACAACACCCGATGCAATGGTAGTATGGCCCGTTGGTCAAGCGGTTAAGACAGAGGCCTCTCACGCCTTTAACATCGGTTCGATTCCGGTACGGGTCACCATTTTAGTAGTAAAACGGCTCTGCGCCGTTTTATATAGATGCCTCTTTAGCTCAGTCGGTTAGAGCACCTGACTGTTAATCAGGGTGTCGCCTGTTCGAGTCAGGCAAGAGGCGCCAGTAAAGCGATGGAAGTTTTCCATCGCTTTTTCTTTTTTATCCGTTCCGGTGCGGCTTTTGTTGACAGGGAAAGCGGCGGGGGATATACTTATAAAAAATGAACCTCTCAGGCCGCCTGCGGCGTCCAGCTCTCCGGATAGGAGAGCCCTTGGCAAAACCGAAAACTTACCCTTTTCGCCAGAGCCTCCCCTATCAGGGGAGGTGGCACAGCGTCAGCTGTGACGGAGAGGTTGAGGAAAAATGCGCCTGATGAAAAAGGAGAAAACTATGAAACAGATCATTCTGACGGGCGACCGCCCGACGGGCCGGCTCCATGTCGGCCACTATGTCGGCTCTCTGAAGGAGCGTGTCCGGCTGCAGAACTCGGGCAAGTTCGACGAGATCTATATCATGATCGCTGACGCACAGGCCCTCACCGACAACGCCGACAATCCGGAGAAGGTGCGCCAGAACGTCCTGCAGGTCGCTCTGGACTACCTGGCCGTGGGCATCGACCCCGCCAAGGCACACATCTTCATCCAGTCCATGGTGCCGGAGCTGACCGAGCTGAGCTTCTATTATATGAACCTCGTCACCGTCTCCCGCCTGCAGCGCAACCCCACCGTCAAGGCAGAGATCCAGCAGAAGAACTTCGAGTCCAGCATCCCGGTGGGCTTCTTCACTTACCCCATCAGCCAGGCTGCGGACATCACCGCCTTCAAGGCTACTACCGTCCCCGCAGGCGAGGACCAGCGCCCCATGATCGAGCAGTGCTGCGAGATCGTTCATAAGTTCAACGCCGTCTACGGTGAGACTCTGGTGGAGCCGGAGATCGTTCTGCCCCAGAACAGCGCCTGCCTGCGCCTGCCCGGCACCGACGGCAAGGCCAAGATGAGCAAGAGCCTCGGCAACTGCATCTACCTCTCCGATGAGCCCGAGGACATCAAGAAGAAGATCATGTCCATGTACACCGACCCGAATCACCTGCGCGTGCAGGACCCCGGCAAGGTGGAGGGCAACCCCGTCTTCATCTATCTGGATGCATTCAGCCGCCCGGAGCACTTTGCCGAGTTCCTGCCTGAGTACCAGAACCTCGACGAGCTGAAGGCACACTATCAGCGCGGCGGTCTGGGCGACGTGAAGGTGAAGAAGTTCCTGAACAGCGTCATGCAGGCTGAGCTGGAGCCCATCCGCAACCGCCGCAAGGAGTGGGAGCAGCGCCTGCCCGAGGTCGTGGAAATTCTGAAGGAAGGCAGCGCCGTGGCCGAAAAGACCGCCGCCGCCACCCTTGCCGAGGTGCGCAAATCCATGAAAATCGATTACTTCACGGATGATAATCTTCTGAAATAACAAAGCGTAAATGAAAATGCTCTTGCAGAACGCTAAAAATAGCTTCGGCAGGGGCATTTTTCATAAGAATTGCAAGCCGGTGACGAGAGAATGACTGGATATAAAAAGTATTTCGACGCGTATTGCAGGGAGCATGGGCTGAATCTGTATTTGTCCTTTGAGATGCCTGCCGGATACAAAACAGCAAAGGGAACATTTGACGCTTCCAGCAGGACTGTGTTTATAAATGCAGAGGGGCTGGACAAAGAGCCTGGGTACGCAAGAATGTTCTATCTTTTTCATGAGCTGCGGCACGCATCCCAGTATCTTGAACCGGAGCGATTTGATGAGACGATAAATCGAAGCATTCAGTATATCATCATGTTCGACGGGACTTGCTATAAGCTGGTGAAAAATCATTATCTGAAATGTAAATTAGAGGGTGGCGAAGGATATTTTACAAGCCTGTATCTCGGACAACCGCATGAAGTCGATGCGAATACATTTGCCTATGAGCAGACCCGAAAAATCTGCGGAGATTCGACAGGACTAAAAGAGCTGTTTGATTTCTGGATGCCGCGTCAGGCGATTCTGAACGCTACATATGATAGGATTTTTTCGCTGATTGACGAGAAAACCAAAGGGATGACCTGATTTCAAGGCACAAAAATGCCGCTCTCCTATCAAGGGAAGAGCGGCATTTGTTATTTCCTTAAATCTTCAAAAAGTTCATCCAAATCGGTGTAGTGCTTTACGTTGGGGTCCTTCGCAATGCGCTCGGCCTCCAACATGGCGGCAATCGTTTCCTCATTCGGACGCTCGACTTCATCAATATAATCAGGAATCATATCACTTACAGGCTGCGGTTCTTGATCTCGGAAGTGACCTTTGCGATGAACTCATCCACTTCCATCGTGGTGGTCTCGCCCTTGCGGTCACGGACAGAGACGTTGCCGGCCTCGGCTTCCTTGGCGCCCAGAACCAGCATATAAGGCACACGGTCCACCTGCTGTGCAGCGCGGATCTTGTAGCCGATCTTCTGGTTGTCGTCGTCCAGAGCCACACGGATACCGGCCTCCACCAGCTTCTCGGTGATGGCCTCGGAATACTCGAGGGTCTTCTCGGAGACGGGCAGCACCTTGACCTGAACAGGAGCCAGCCAGGTGGGGAACTTGCCCTTGGTCTCCTCGATGAGGTAGGCCATGAAGCGGTCGAGAGAACCGAGGATCGCACGGTGCAGGACAACGGGGGTCTTCTCGGAGCCATCCTTGTCCACATAGGTCAGGTGGAACTTTGCGGGCAGGCAGAAGTCCAGCTGGCAGGTGGACAGGGTGTACTCAGCGCCGACAGCGGGCTTGACGTTGACGTCCAGCTTCGGGCCGTAGAAAGCGGCCTCGCCGATCTCCTCGGTGAAGTGGATGCCCAGCTCAGTCAGAACCTCGCGCAGAGCGTTCTCAGCGTGGTTCCACATCGCGTCGTCGTCGTGATACTTCTTCTTATCGGCAGGGTCACGCAGGGACAGAACGCAGCGGTAATCGGTAATGTTGAAGTCCTTGTAGGTCTCGAAGATGAGGTTGCAGACATCAGCGACTTCGCTCTTGATCTGCTCCGGAGTGCAGAACAGGTGAGCGTCGTTCTGGCAGAAGTGACGGCCGCGCTCGATGCCCTTCAGGGTGCCGGAGGACTCATAGCGGAAGTCGTGTGCGATCTCGCCGATGCGCATGGGCAGGTCGCGGTAGGAGTGGGGACGGTTTGCGTAGATCATCATGTGATGGGGGCAGTTCATCGGGCGCAGGACGTAGCTCTCGCCCTCCATCTCCATAGCGGGGAACATATTCTCGCGGTAGTGGTCCCAGTGGCCGGAAGTCTTGTACAGATTCACGGTGCCGATGCAGGGAGTCATGACGTGCAGATAGCCGCGGGCGCGCTCCTTCTCCTTGATATAGTTCTCCAGCTCCTGCCAGACAGTGTAGCCTGCGGGCAGGAACATGGGCAGACCGCGGCCAACCAGGTCGTCGGTCATGAACAGGCCCATCTCCTTGCCGATCTTGCGGTGGTCGCGCTCACGGGCCTCCTGCTGCTCCTTCTCCCAGGCGTCCAGCTCCTCCTGATTGTGGAAAGCCACGCCGTTGATACGGGTCAGCATCTTGTTCTCTTTGTCGTTCTTCCAGTATGCGCCGGACTGCTGGGTGATCTTGAAAGCCTTCAGAGCCTTGGTGTAGGTCAGGTGAGGTCCGATGCACATATCGACGTACTCGCCCTGCTGGAAGAAGCTGAACTCGGTCTCGTCGGCCAGGTCAGCCATGTGCTCGACCTTATAGTTCTCGTGGCGCTCTTCCATCAGCTTGACAGCCTCTGCGCGGGGCAGGATGAAGGGCTTGATGGCCAGATTCTCTTTGGTGATCTTGCGCATCTCCTTCTCGATGTTGGCCAGGTCTTCGTCGGTCAGCTTGGTGTCGCCGAGGTCAACGTCGTAGTAGAAGCCGTTCTCGGTAGCGGGGCCGAAGGCGAAGTCAGCCTCCGGGTAGAGGCGCTTGATGGCCTGAGCCATGACGTGGGCTGCGGTGTGACGGATGACGTGCAGTTCCTGGTCCTGCGGGCACTCGTCCACATGACCGTCCTTATAGATGATCTTCATGGTGTTACTCCTTCTTGACATGAAAAATGCGTTTGGTATAACAAAAAAGACGCTTCACCCCGCATTTGCTTTACGGGATGAAGCGCCTTTGAAAGATCCAACTGCGTTCCACGGTTCCACCCGAATTGCGTGCTGCTGCACGCCACTCGCTGTGCTGTAACGGGCGCACCCGGCAGAGGTTCGCCTCTGCACTCTGCGGTGGTAGAAGTCCGGCACATGGCAGGCTGCTTGCAGCGCGTCCTTCCGGACGGCAGCCCTCTCTGCGGCATGGAGAACGGGACTTCGGTTTGTCCGCATCATCGTTTTGGGACATTTGATTTTGACGCACCGGCGGCAGAAAACCTGCGCACACTGCGCATCACAGGATGAAACTACAAATGATTGTAGCACGGGAAACGGAAAAAATCAAGGGCTGTGCGCTGGAAAATGAAAGAGGATCAGTGGTGCAGCCGCTTCCCCCAGCTCTCCGTATACTCCGACAGCAGCTTCTCCGTCACAAAGAGCTGGCTGCTGTAGAGGCCGTGGGTGCCGGAGAGCATATAGCAGACGCCGCAGCCCAGCGCGATCAGCTCCAGCCCCACGCCGCCGAACAGCCCATAGGCCAGCAGGATGGAGGGGATAAGCGTATTGGTCGCGCCGCAGAACACCGAGACGAGGCCCACGGCGGCGGAGAACCCGGCGGGCAGGCCCAGCAGCGGGCCGAATACACAGCCGAAGGTCGCACCGATGTAGAAGCTGGGGACGACCTCGCCGCCCTTGAAGCCCGCCGAGAGGGTCAGGGCGGTCAGCAGTATCTTGCAGATAAAGTCCCACGGCAGGGCCTGCCCCTGCTCCACGGCGGCAGTGATGACGCCCATGCCCGCGCCGTTGTAGCGGCCCACGCCCATCAGGTAAGAGAGGGCCACTACGGCAACACCGCCCACGACGGCACGCACCCAGGGGTTTGGCAGGCGGCGGGGCATTTCGTGCTCCATGGTGTGGAGCAGCCAGCAGAATGCCCGGGCCACCAGCGCACAGGCAACACCCAGCACAGCCACCAGCAGAGTAGAATCAATGGAAAGCGCCGGTGCGGTCAGCTCAAAATGGGTAGGAGAGATGCCGCAGGCCAGCGAGACGCCATAGGCGATGAGGGCAGCGGCGAAGCCGGGGACAAAGGCCACCGAGAACGCGAGGCCCACATCCTCCACCATGATGCCGAAGAGGGTCGCCGCCAGCGGCGTGCCGAACAGCGCCGAGAAAAACGCCGCCATGCCGCAGGCCGTGGCCGTGCGGCGGTCGTGGTCGGAGAAGCGGAAGAGCTTTGCGATGTTGTAGCCGATGCTTCCGCCCATCTGCAAAGCCGCGCCCTCACGCCCGGCCGAGCCGCCGCAGAGATGGGTGAGCACCGTGCCGAAGAAGATGGCCGGCACCAGCAGCGGGCTGACGCTTTCGCCGCTGTGGACGGCGCGGATGACGTTGTTCGTCCCCATCCCTTCGCAGCCCGTTACCTTATAAAGTGCCACGATGGCAAGACCTGCCACCGGCAGAAGCCAAAGCAGCCAGATGTGCTCGGCCCGCCATTCGGTGACATGCTCCACGGCCAGGTGGAACGCTGTGCCGACGGCACCGCAGACGAGGCCGGTGGGAACGGCCAGCAGCAGCCAGCGGGCCAGAATGGCCGCGACGGCCCGGAAGGAATAAAGCTCCTTTTTCAAAAATTCTTTCATGATAACACTCCTGTGTTTTTTATATCCTGCCCACAAAGATAGCACGACGGACGGGCGCTGTCAAGAAACGCCAAAGCCCCGCTCCCTTGTGCGAAGGAGCGGGGCTTTGAGCTGTGTTTGGAATTATCAGAAAAAAGGAAAAAGGAGAACAATATATCCACGCCGTCTCGGCGGGATAGCGATGAAATCAGGGGGGGACGCTTATTCGACGTCCTGCAGGGCGGCAAAGTCCTCTTCGCCGGTGCGGATCTTGACCACGCGGGTCACGTTGTAGACGAAGATCTTGCCGTCGCCGATGTGGCCGGTGTAAAGTGCCTTCTTGGCGGCCTCCACCACGGAATCGACCGAGATCTTGGAGACGATGACCTCGACCTTGATCTTCGGCAGGAGGGTGCTGTCCACAGGCACACCACGGTATTTTTCAGTGGTGCCTTTCTGGATGCCGCAGCCCATGACCTGCGTGACCGTCATGCCGGTGACGCCTAAATCGTTGAGGGCGCTCTTGAGCTGGTCGAACTTGGAAAGCTTTGCAATGATGGACACTTTGTGCATCCCGGTGTCGTAGATGCCGTTGTGGATGACAGCAGGCTCACGCACCACAGGCACAGCGGCGTCCATCTGCTTTGCAGAAGCTTTGGAAGCGTCGTCCTCGCCGAGGTCGGTGTTCTCGTTGGGGACCATGGCGGCAGAGTTTGCATCGGAGATGGCGAAACCGGCATAAGCGGAAGCCAGACCGTGCTCGTGGATGTCCAGACCGTCGATCTCCACCTCAGCGGGAACGCGGAGACCGATGGTCTTGTCGATGACTTTGAAGATGACGAACATGACGGCCAGAACATAGGCATCGACCACGATGAGGCCCAGCAGCTGGATGCCCAGCTGGCTCAGACCGCCGCCGTAGAACAGGCCCTTGCCGACACCGTTGCCGCCGTCGGAGAAGAGGCCCACGGCAATGGTACCCCAGACGCCGTTTGCAAAGTGGACGGAGACGGCGCCCACGGGGTCATCGATCTTCGCAATGTTATCGAAGAACTCAACGCTCAGCACCACGAGGATGCCGGCGACGAAGCCGATGATGAAAGCACCAAAGGGCGAAACGGTGTCGCAGCCTGCGGTGATGGCCACCAGACCAGCCAGAGAGCCGTTGAGCGTCATGGAGACGTCGGGCTTGCCGTAGCGCTTCCAGGTAAAAAGCATGGTCACGCAGGTAGAAACTGCTGCCGCAAGGTTGGTGTTGAAGCAGACTAGACCGGTCAGGGTCATGGTCTCATCGGTGGAAAGGCTCAGGGAAGAGCCGCCGTTGAAGCCGAACCAGCAGAACCAGAGGATGAACACGCCCAGCGCACCGGCGGTCAGGTTGTGGCCGGGGATGGCGTGGGGCTTGCCGTCCTTGTCGTACTTGCCGATGCGGGGACCCAGCAGGGCCGCGCCCAGCATGGCGATGACGCCGCCGACGTTGTGGACTGCTGCAGAACCGGCAAAGTCGTGGAAGCCCATGCTCTGGAGCCAGCCGCCGCCCCACATCCAGTGGCCGCAGATGGGGTAGACCACCAGCGAAATGACTGCGGAGTAGACGCAGTAGGCTTTGAAGTTGGTGCGCTCGGCCATGGAGCCGGAGACGATGGTGGCTGCCGTTGCGCAGAAGACGGTCTGGAACACGATGTACACCCACAGCGGGATGTCGAGGCCCAGATGAGAATAATCACCCTGAATGAAGGGGTCGAACCCGCCGATGAGAGCGCCGGTGCCGCCGAACATCAGGCCGAAGCCGATGAGCCAGTAGCAGGGCGTGCCGATGCAAAAGTCCATCATATTTTTCATGAGGATATTGCCGGTGTTCTTGGCGCGGGTGAAGCCTGCCTCGCAGAGCGCGAAGCCGGCCTGCATGAAGTAGACGAGGAACGCTCCTACGAGCGTCCAACAGGTGTTGACGGAGCTGAACATGACGCAGATACCTCCCCAATGATCTGGCTGCCGGGTGCCAGCCCGGCGGCGCGTACACTCCGGCTGCTGCACCCCTCTATCTGCGCAGCAGCGCGGAAAATCCGGAAAAGGAAGCCCTCTATTTCTCCCTTGGCCGCAGGGGATACACTTCCCCCGGAAACACAAAAGGCGCTGGCGGATCTTTCATCCGTCAGCGCCTTTGCTTTCGATGGCAAGAGTATAGGGCGGTTTGGTCAAAGTGTCAAGAGTTGGATGCTATTTTTGACGTTCTGCACAAACCGGAAAAGAATGGGCAAAGAAAACTTTGGCAGGCATCATTTTTCCCCCGTGTGGTCTGCCCTCATTTCGACATGGAGCAGCAGGCTCATCAGAGCGCGCAGCGCGAAAGTCGCCGCCAGCGGGATGACCGACTCGAGGTTCTGCAGAAGGAAGGTCTTGGCGATCTCTGCTGACATGAGAAATTCCAGCGCCGTCGTCAGGCCGGTGCTCATTTCGTGGTGGAAGTCGTACCGGTCGCGGAAAAAGGTCGCCCGCACATAGTGGTAGGTGGCCTTGACAAGGCTCGTCACGATGATGAACAGGCCGATGACCTCCGCCAGCCCCGCGATGAGGGGGACTGCCGATTCCAGAAAGCCCTCCAGCAGGTGGGCGATGTTTTCGTTCAGGTGATACAGGGCCGTCATGCTCTGGCCACCGCTCAAGCCAGCAGGCTCTTGATATAAGCGGCCAGCTCCTCGTCCTTGCAGGAGGCGAAGAACAGCTCGCTGAACTTCTCACCGGCGATGGCACCCTTCAGCAGGTCCTGATCGATGCTCTTGAGGCACTCGATGAGGGGCTTGAAGGTGGCGGCGCGGACGCCGTCGAGGATCTTCTTGTTGCGCTGCTCGGGCTCGACGCGCTCCTTGGGGTAGCCCTGACCGTGGCCGAAGCCGAACAGCTTCTCAAAGCAGTACTCGAGGTTCAGCTCACCGCCCCAGCCGAAGCCCTTGGCGAAAGGCATGGCCACGGCATTGCCGTCGTTGACGTGGGCGAAGGTGTAGGCGTCCACGGGGTCCTCCACATGGCCGCAGATGACGCCGGGGAAGCTGTTCAGGGCCAGCATGGCGCCCTCGCCGGTGCCGCAGCCGGTGATGACGTAGTCGGCAGCGCCGCTGTTGAGCAGGATGGCGGCGAGGATGCCGCACTGCACATAGGTCAGCTGTGCGGCGTCATCGGCAGCGTACATACCGTAGTTGACCACCTCGTGGCCCATCGGCTCTACGACCTTCTTCAGAGCGGCCTCGATGATGCCGTTCTTTGCGGCCTGACTGTTCTCGTTGATAAGTGCGATCTTCATGGGAAAGTCCTCCTGTTTTTATTATTATGACCAGTGTAGCAGATTCCGGGAAAAAAGTCGATATGGGAAACAAAAGAGCGCCGCGCCCGGCACCCGGAAGGCAGCGGACACGGCGCAAAAAATGCCGGATATGGAAAAACTTACTGCGGCTGCTTGCCGATGTAAGCCAGGATGCCGCCGTCAACGTACAGGATGAGGCCGTTGACGAAGTCGGAAGCGGCAGAAGCCAGGAAGACAGCGGGTCCGCCCAGATCCTCAGCCTCGCCCCAGCGGCCTGCGGGGGTCTTGGCGACGATGAAGCTGTCGAAGGGATGACGGCTGCCGTCGGGCTGACGCTCGCGCAGAGGTGCGGTCTGCGGGGTAGCGATGTAGCCGGGTCCGATGCCGTTGCACTGGATGTTGTACTCGCCGTACTCGGAGGCGATGTTCTTGGTCAGCATCTTCAGGCCGCCCTTGGCTGCAGCGTAGGCGGAGACGGTCTCACGGCCCAGCTCGCTCATCATGGAGCAGATGTTGATGATCTTGCCGCCGCCCTGAGCGATCATGTCGGGGATGACAGCCTTGGCGACGATGAACGGAGCGTTCAGGTCAACATCGATGACCTGACGGAACTGAGCAGCGGTCATCTCGGTCATGGGGATGCGCTTGATGATGCCGGCGTTGTTGACCAGAATGTTGATATGGCCGACTTCCTCGGTGATCTTTGCGACCATGGCGTTCACGGCGTCCTCATCGGTGACGTCGCAGACATAGCCGTGAGCCTTGATGCCAGCTTCTTCATAAGCGGCGATGCCCTTATCGACCAGCTCCTGCTTGATGTCGTTGAAGACGATGGTAGCGCCGTTTGCGGCCATTGCCTTTGCAATCGCCATGCCGATGCCGTAAGATGCGCCGGTGATGAGCGCGACCTTGCCGGTCAGGTCAAAGGATTTGGGAGTACACTGTGCCATAATTAAGTCCTCCAATCAGAATTTTGCTTTGCGGGGCGCTGCGCTGCCGGACGATACCTGTAGTCCAACTTCCGCCACGGGAAGCAGCGATTTGGACTGTCCGGCCCTGCACCCTCTTGTATACTAGAGTAGCATTCTTTATTCCGACTGTCAAGGTGTTTTCTTGGCATAATTACTGCAAATTTTTTCTCATTTTGCTGCGTTTTCGTGAAATCGTCATAAAAACGGACTCTGCAAAGGCCAGGATTGCTGCTTGTTGCACACAATAGCCCTTCAGCCCAGTTTTTTCTTCTGCTGGTGGGCCATGATGGGCATTAAGATCGCCATCGGCATGAACCGCTGGGCCGTCGTCGCCGCCCGCATGAGGGCCGACGGGACGATGATGGTCTTGTGGTGCAGCATCCCCCGCATGGCCTCCTCCACGCAGAGTTCCGGGCTGATGCCCCGCAGTGCGAACACCACATCGGCCCGCTCGTTGAACTCGGTGTCCACCGGGCCGGGGCAGAGGGCGCAGACGTAGACCGGGCTGTGCTGCTCCCGCAGTTCTTCGGCCACGCCCCGGGTCAGGCTGACAACGTACGCTTTGGTGGCGTAGTAGCCCGCCATATACGGTCCGCCCGGCAGCAGCCCGGCGGAAGACGCCACGTTGAGCACAGTGCCGAAGCCTTGGGCCTCCATCTTTTTCACGGCGAACTTGAACAGCTGGTGCATGGCCAGCACATTGACCTTCGCCATGGAGAGCTCTTTCTCGCCGCTGGTCTCAAGAAAGCTGCCGCAGACGCCGAAGCCGGCGTTGTTGATGAAAATATCGATGCGCTCGTCGGCCAGCGCCTCGCAGAGACGGGCGCACTCGCTCTCCTGCTCCAAATCAGCAGGCAGGATGCGGCAGAAGGTGCTGTGCTTCGCGGTGAGCTCTGCGGCCAGAGCTTCGAGTCGATCAGTGCGGCGGGCGGTGAGGATGAGCCGGAAGCCGAGGCGGGCATACCGGCGGGCAAACTCCCGGCCAATGCCGGAAGAAGCTCCGGTTATCCATACAGTTTTGGACATAAATTACTCCTTGTAAAATCCGGAAGCCTTATCGATGGCTTCCAGCTCGTCGGCGGTGAAGGTGGTGTTGTTCAGGGCAGCGATGTTGTCGAGGATCTGCTGGGGCTTGGACGCGCCGATGAGGACGCTCGTGACCTTGCCGTCCCGCAGTATCCACGCCAGCGCCATCTCGGCCAGCGTCTGGCCGCGGGCAGCGGCGATTTCGTTCAGGGTGCGTATCTGTGCCAGCTTTTCTTCGGTGATGACGCTCTCTTTCAAAAAGCGGCCATCGGTGCGGATGCGGCTGTCCTCCGGGATGCCGTTGAGGTAGCGGTTGGTCAGCAGGCCCTGCGCCAGCGGGCTGAAGGCGATGATGCCCTTGTTCAGCCGGACAGCAGTCTCTTTCAGGCCGTTCTGCTCGATGGTGCGGTCAAAGATGGAGTAGCGGTTCTGGTTGATGACGAAGGGGACGTGGAGCTCGTCGAGGATGGCGCAGGCTTTTTCCAGCGTCTCACCGTTGTAGTTGGACAGGCCGGCATAAAGCGCCTTGCCGCTGCGCACTGCCTGCGCCAGAGCACCCATGGTCTCTTCCAGCGGGGTGTTGGGGTCCATCCGGTGGTGGTAGAAGATGTCCACATACTCCAGGCCCATCCGCTTCAGGCTCTGGTCGAGGCTGGCCAGCAGGTATTTCCGGCTTCCCCAGTCACCGTAAGGCCCTTCCCACATGGTGTAGCCCGCCTTGGTGCTGATGAGGAGCTCATCGCGGTAGGGGGCAAGATCTTCCTTGAGGATGCGGCCGAAGTTCTTCTCGGCGCTGCCCGGCTCGGGGCCGTAGTTGTTGGCGAGATCGAAGTGGGTGATGCCGTTGTCGAACGCCGTGCGGCAGAGCAGGCGCATGTTCTCGAAGTTCGCGGTATCGCCGAAGTTGTGCCACAGGCCCAGCGAGACGGCGGGCAGCATCAGGCCGCTTTTGCCGCAGCGGTGGTAGGGCAGGGTGGAGTAGCGTGCAGGAGAGGCAGCATACATGGCGGGAAACTTCCTTTCTCTTATTTTACCCCATTGTAGCACGGAAAAACGGCAGAATCCACATAAAAGTGCAGCGCCCCGGCATCTTTGCTGCCGGGGCGCTGTGAGAAAAAAGAAGAAAAGACGAGAAGCTCAGATTCAGGCGTCAGCCTTGACGCTCCGGGCGGCCAGATAACGGGCCGGCTTCATGAGCAGTACGCAGCCGCCGTTGAAGACCAGAGAGCCGACGATGTACACCCCGAAGAAGAGAGGCAGATTCGCTGCAAAAGTTGCGCTGTCGATGCAGGCGACGGTCAGGTAGGCAAAGCCCACATTGTTCAGCACCTTGGGGGCGTAGGGGTGCAGGATGATGAGGATGAAGAGCACCACGCCCAGCGGCAGCAGCAGGCCCAGCATCCCGCCCAGAACAGGCGTCAGCGCACCGATGGCCAGCATCGCCAGCACCGTGAGCACCATGCCCACGAGGCCGCCCAGCTCCACGCTGATAAAGCGGTCTTTGATGTTGCCCTCCATCGTAAAGAGCATGATATTGCTCAGGAAAATGAGCCAGCTGTACTCAAACTCGATGGCGTGGAAAAAGGCGTTGGCGATCAGGATCCACACCACCATCATCAGGCGGAAGTAGAGCAGGAAACGCTTGGTCACAGTTTCGTTCATGGAAAAACTCACTTTCCAGAAGCTGCTTTCATAAGCGGGGTACAATGCTTGTGAAAACGGCTTCTTAACTTCGGCCTGCAAAAGCGGCTGGCCGGTCGTTTTTGTGTCGGATGAGGTTATTATACTCTGTCTGGAAGCAAAAGGCAATATTTACTTGCCAATATATGCAATAAAAACTTGCCAAGTTTCAAAAAACAGCTTCGTCTTGTTGCCCGGCGTGGTTTGGAGTATAATAAAACCGTAAAAGAAAAACACCCTTTTCAAGGAGGAGATAAAACATGAACAAACCGGTCCTGGTGGTCATGGCTGCCGGTATGGGCAGCCGCTACGGCGGCATGAAGCAGATCGATCCGGTGGGTCCCTGCGGTCAGGTCATCGTGGATTATTCCCTGTACGACGCCCGCCGCGCAGGCTTCGAGACGGTCATCTTCGTCATCAAGCACGAGATCGAAGAGGCTTTCAAAGCTGCCATCGGCGACCGCGTGTCCAGGGTGATGGACGTGAAGTACGCCTTCCAGCAGCTGGATGAGCTGCCCGAGGGCTACACCATCCCCGAGGGCCGCGTGAAGCCCTGGGGTACCTGCCACGCGGTGCTGGCCGCAAAGCCCTACATCCACGGCCCCTTCGCCGTCATCAATGCCGACGACTACTACGGCCCCGAGGCGTTCAAGGTCATCTACGATTACCTCTCCACTCACACCGACGGCGAGGTCTACGACTACTGCATGGTGAGCTACCTGCTCAAGAACACCGTTTCCGAAAATGGCAGCGTCGCCCGCGGCGTCTGCGCCCTCAACGAGGACAGCACCCTCCACAGCGTCACCGAGCGCACCCGCATCGAGACCTATAAGGATGGCATCCACTACACCGAGGACGGCGGCGAGAGCTGGACGGACCTGCCCGGCGAGACGCCCGTGAGCATGAACCTCTGGGGCTTCGGCGAGAGCTTCGTGAAGGAAGCCGACCGGCGCTTTGCCCGCTGGCTGGACGAGAATCTGGAAAAGAACCCGCTCAAGTGCGAGTATTTCCTGCCGCTGGTGGTCAGTGAGCTCATCGGCGAAAAGAAAGCCGCCGTCAAGGTGCTGCGCAGCACCGATAAGTGGTATGGCGTCACCTATCGCGAGGATAAACCCGTGGTGGTGGAAGCCATCGCCAAAAAGACGGCCGACGGCCTTTACCCGGAAGATCTCTGGGCTTAAGCTGCATAAAAAATACGGCTGGGACAACGTCCCAGCCGTATTTTTATCTTTACTGGATGCCGAATCCGTTGAAGGAGTCGGGATATTCGTCCTCGAGCTGCTCGAGCAGGCTGCTGAGGGAGCGGTTGTTCTGACCGTGCCTCAGCTTGGGGTAGGCGCGGAGCATACGGCCCTTGCCCAGCAGATGGGTGCCGCGGCGGGTGCGGGCCTGCATGACCTGCGCACGGGCTGCCAGCTCTTCCTTGAGCTGTTCCAGCTGCAGGAATGCGGCGGTCTGCTCGGCCTTGCCCTGCGCGGCCAGCTTGACGGCCTTGGCCGCTTCGGCGGCGTTGAGGCGGGCAGTCTGGGAGGCGCGGCGTGCGGCCTCCATGGCCTCGTCGGCGCGGGCGCGCATGGTGGAAGCGGCCTCACGGGGCGACAGCTTGTCGTAGCTGTCCCGGGCCTCGGCAGCGGCCAGCTTGAGCTGCAGGCGGCTCTCGTCCATCTTCTGGTCCATGTCCAGCGCGGTGGTGCCAAGGATCTCGGTCATGGCGTCGCTGACAGCATGCATACTGTCGGCCACCTTCTCGAGAGCGTCCAGCTCCCGGGCGAGGTCGGAGGCAGCGATGGCGGTAGCCACCACGTCAGCAGCATACACCGCGTAAAGCAGACACATCAGCACAAAGCCCACCAGCGGCGGAATGATGTTCACCAGCGCGGCAATGGTGGGATGGATGGCCTTGACCATCACCATGGCACCCACGCCCCACATCAGCGAGAACTCAAGGCAGACATAGCCGCCGATGTTGAAGGGTTTGTCGGTGTAGTCCCACCACCGGGTGCGGTAGAGCTTATACAGCGCCCATCCGCCCACCAGCTCCAAGGCACTGGGCAAGATGACGCCGCCGAGATACAGCAGCAACAGGTCATCTTCCAGCGGTGTGAGGAAGAAGAGCACCAGTATCATGCCGAAGCCGTAGATAGGGCAGACCGGGCCGTTCAGGAAGCCCCGGTTCACCAGCTGGCCGGTGGTGGCGGCGGCATACACCACCTCGACGCACCAGCCCAGACAGGAGTAGATGAGGAAAAACGCAAGGATATGATAAAGCGAAAAACCGCAGACTGTCGTATTGAGAAAAAACGACAAGGGGACACCTCCAGTCAGTTCTGTTTGCGGACGATCTTATATTCATCGCCCGGCTCAAAGTAAGGGCAGGCCGAAGTGGTATGGGAGAGATAGCGGGCCATCTCGTCCTCATCCAGTGCGCCGCCCTCGGCGCAGTACCAGCTGCCATATTCGTCCTGCTGGTTGTTCAGGCAGTATTCACAAGGGTCAGACATTGCCTTCACCCTCGGCCTTGGCCGAAGCTTCGGCCTCCGCCTGCGCGGCCAGCTTCTTGAGCACCTTCGGCTCTACCCAGGTCACGGAGTCGTCGCCGGCCTTCTTGCGGGCGATGAGGGCCTTGATCTTAATGCCCATCTCGGTGAACATCCCCTCATGCTCGGTGCGGATGTTCCACTCCGGCTCGTTCTCGTGGAGGTCGTAAGTCTGCCAGATGATGTCGTAGCCGGAAGCGGGGAAGTAGGTCAGGCTGTCGCGGAACAGGTCATCGTCGTCGGTCTTGAAATAGATCTCGCCGCCGTCCTTGAGAAAATCGCGGTACTGGATGAGCTGACGGGGGTAGGTGAGGCGGTGCTTGTTGGAGGAAGCGTTCTTGCTCCACGGGTTGCAGAAGTTGATGTAGATGCGGCTGACGGTGTCCTCCGGGGTGATGACGCCTTTGATGCGCTCGATGTCGGTGCTCATGATCTTGACATTGTCGATGGGGCGGCCTGCCTCGGCGTAAGCGGCTTCGATTTTGCGCTTTGCGAGGATGAGCACCTTGTCGGTGATGTCGATGCCCAGATAGTTATTCTCGGGGTGGGCAGAGGCCAGCTGGGAGATGAAGCCGCCCTTGCCGCAGCCCAGCTCCAGCACGAAAGGCTGCTCCGGGCGGGCATACTGGCTGTGCCACTTGCCGCCCCAGATAAGGGGCTCGTGGACGTGGAAATCAGCGGCCATCAGTTCGTCGTGGGCGTAGGGCTTGAAACGCATTCTCATAAGATAGTATTCTCCTTGTGACGTGAAAAGTTTGTACTTACAGATTTTTCTTCAAAAATTCCTCCACCTGCTCCGGCGTGGCGGCGCAGCTGCCCTGGCAGATACCGGGCTTGCCGCCGCCGCGTCCGTTCAGGGCGGCGTTGAGGGCTTTGGTCAGGGCGCGGACGTCGCCGCCGGCCTGCGCGATGCAGTAGCCAGTACCCTTCTCGCTGGGCGTCAGAGCGGCGCAGAGACCGGTGGTGGCCTCGCTCAACCGTGCGGCCAGACGGTGCAGGCCGTCCGGGTCGAGGCCGGGAACGGTGCGGATGGCCGTTTCGTCGGGGCCAAGCTGTGCGGCCAGTGCATCGAAGAGCTGACTGCACAGGCCGAAGTGGGCGAATTTCAGGGCCGTGTACTCGTCGTACACCCGGTGGACCGCCACGGCGGTCTGGTCGGCCTTGGCCGAGAGCAGTGCGCCGATGTCGGCCTGACGGCTCCGCATGGCCTGCGCTTCCCGCAGGGCGCGTCCGCCGCAGACGACGCTGAGCCGGACACCGCCCTTGTAGTTCTCAGAGGTGAGGATCTTGATCTGTCCCACCTGTCCGGTGGCGGCGGTGTGGGTGCCGCAGCAGGCGCAGACGTCCGCGCCCGGGATGGTCACGATGCGCACCTGCCCGGCGATCTCTTTTTTGCTGCGGTAGGTCAGCGCCGCCAGCTCTTCGGGGGTGGGGTAGGTGATGAGCACCGGCACATTCTCCCAGATGATGCGGTTGGCGGCAAGCTCTGCCTCCCGCAGGCCCTCGGCGGAGATGGGGACGCTGGTGTCCATCCGCACGGCGTCGGAGCCGATATGGAAGCCCACGTTCTCCGCCCCGAACATCTGGTGCAGGATGCCGGAGAGGATGTGCTCGCCGGTGTGCTGCTGCATCTTGTCGAAGCGCCACTCCCAGTCGATGGTGCCGGTGACGGCGGCACCGGGCTGTGCGGTCTCGGGCAGGGCATCCACCGTGTGCCAGATGATGCCGTTCGTCTCGTGGACGTCGGTGACATGGAGCACCGTGCCGTCGGCGAGGGTCAGCGTGCCTCTGTCGGCGGGCTGACCGCCCCCTTCGGGGTAGAACACCGTGCCGTCCAGCGCGATGCGCCCGCCGCCCGTCTTTGCGTCCGCCTCTGCAGCCAGGATGACCCCGGCGGCAGTCTTGCGGAATGCGTCGTTCTCAAAATATTTTTCCGTGCGCTGCATGGCACGATACCTCCTGTAATAAAAACGATATTATCCCACTATAAAACTAAGTATACCACGTTTTTTGCCTGTGGAAAATAGTCTTCGCTTATGTTATGATAGGAAACAGCATAAACCCAAACGGAATATAAAGCGAGGAAGGTATCATCATGCGTGAAAGTGGAATCCTGATGCCGGTGTCCAGCCTGCCCGGCCCCTATGGTATTGGCTGCTTTGGCGCCGAAGCGCTCAAGTTCGTGGATTTTCTGGCCGCTGCGGGCCAGAAAATCTGGCAGCTGCTGCCCCTCAGCCCCACCGGCTACGGCGACAGCCCCTACCAGAGCTGCTCTGCCTTTGCGGGCAACCCCTACTTCATCGACCTCGACGCTCTCAAGGCCGACGGCCTGCTGACCGCCGCCCAGCTCAAGGCGGAAAAGTGGGGCGATGACCCGCTTTCGGTGGACTACGGCACTCTCTACACCAGCCGCTATAAAGTGCTGCGCACCGCCTACGCCGCATGGCGCGAGAAGTACGCCGGTCTCCACGGCTGCGCCCACTACTACCCCGACGACTACTACGCTTTCGCCCTTGCCAACGACAGCTGGCTGAATGATTACGCCCTCTACATGGCCCTCAAGACCGCCAACGGCATGAAGAGCTGGACTGAGTGGCCCCGGGACTACCGCCTGCGGGATGCCGCCGCGCTGGAAAAGTTCGCAGCAGAGCAGGAAGAGGAGATCGGCTTCTGGAAGTTCCTGCAGTACGAGTTTGCCACTCAGTGGAAAAAGGTCAAGGACTACGCCAACGCCAAGGGCGTGAAAATTCTCGGCGACATCCCTATCTACGTCTCTGCCGACTCGGTGGATGCATGGGTGGGCGGCGAGCTTTTCGAGCTGGACGCGCAGGGAGGCTTTGCCCGCGTGGCCGGCTGTCCGCCGGATTACTTCTCCGCAGACGGCCAGCTCTGGGGAAACCCACTGTATAACTGGCCGTATCATAAACAGACGGGATACGCCTGGTGGATCCGGCGTGTCCGCCACGCCCTCGGCATCTACGACCTGCTCCGCATCGACCACTTCCGCGGCTTCGACACCTACTGGGCCATCCCGGCGGGCAGCTCTACCGCCTGCACCGGCAAGTGGGAGATCGGCCCCCGGATGGACTTGTTCCACGCACTGGAAGCTGCCCTCGGTAAGCTGCCCATCATCGCGGAAGATCTGGGCGAGCTGTTCCCCAGCGTCCGCGAGCTGCTGGCCGACAGCACCTTCCCGGGCATGAAAGTTTTGCAGTTCGCTTTCGGCGGCGGCGACAACGAGTATCTGCCCCACAACCACGTCAAGAACAGCGTGGTCTACCCGGGTACCCACGACAACACCACCCTCACCGACTGGTGGGAGAACGCCGCCACCGGGAAGGAGAAGGCCAGCGCCGCCGCTTATCTCCACCTGACCCCCTGCAAGCCCACCGCGAAGGAAGTGGCCGCCGTCAAGCCGGACGCCGCCCGCATCGCGCTGCTGCGTGCGGCCCTCGGCTCTGTGGCTGACCGGGCCATCATCCCCATGTCCGACTGGCTGGGTCTGGGCGCAGAAGCCCATCTGAACACCCCCGGCAAGCTGGGCGACAACTGGACCTGGCGCGCCGCGGAGGGCTTCGACGCAGAGCCTCTGGCCAGCCGCATCCAGGCCGAGTGCGAGGTCTACTGCCGCGCCGAGGAGCCGGTCGAAAAAGAGGCAAAAACCTCAATTTGACGGAAATGTAAAAAATCTTTTTGAAAATTGTGCGTTTTGCTGGTAAGCGTCCCGCCGTCGTGGTATAATCGCATGAGAGGCAGTCAGGGATAAGAACCTGTTTTCACAGCGATACACTGGCCATGAAAACAGGTTCGACTGTGAAAAGGCAGAGCACCGGGAAGGAAGACCCGGTGTATAAAATGGGGAAAAACGCATGAAAAATGAATGGACTGAGCAGGACTTGCGGCGATTCGTCGAAAGTTCGCGGCCTGTGTTTCAGGATGTGAGCCTGACACAGGTGGACGAGGACGCCGACCGCTGCTGGCAGGACGACGGCCTGATGGTGGACTACGAGCTGCGCGGCGGCCAGGTGGACTGTGTGCTGCGCCGCTGTGTCGTGGCAGACGGCAAGGTGTGGCAGCTGCAGATGACGGCCCCTCTGGCAGGCAATGACCTGCCCGAAGACCGGATGACCCCGCGGGAGCGGGAGATGTGCCGCGACGACATGAACCACGACTTTGTGACGGGGGTGTTCAACCGCCGCTACTACGAGACGGAATTCTGCACGAAACTCGATGAGTGGACCGACTGCCACCGCTGCGCGGCGCTGGCGCTGGTGTCCATCGACGGCGCAGAGAAGCTTTCCGCGCGGGAGAGCGACGCCGTCATGGGCCAGCTGGTCTGCTTTGTGGCAAACCAGTGGAAAAAACACTTTGACCAGCCTGCTGAGCGGGTGGTCTGCCGCCTGAGCGATACCCTGTTCGCCATCGGCTGCGCCGACCGCACCCGCCGTGAGCTGGAAGAGGAGCTGAAAGCCATCTACGCCGAGATGCCCAAGGAGTGTGTGGCCTCGGTGGGCCTGATGCGCCGGGTGCCGTTCACCCAGTCCATCGGCGTGGCTGGCACCCGCGAGGTGCGCTGCAAGAACTGGGACGCCCTCTATGACCTGTGCGAGAAGCGGCTGGCCGCTGCACAGACCGCAGGCGGCGACCGCATCTACGACGGCGAATAATGCATAAGAGTCCCCCTTTTGAGAGAAACTACCCTCAAAAGGGGGATTTTTGTATGGAAAACCAGAAAAACGACAATCTCAATATGCTGGAAGCCATCGTGCAGAATACCGAGATGGGGAAGAACACCCTCGATCAGCTCGTGCCGATGGCGGAGGATGAGCAGTTCAAGGCGGAGCTTCTGCGCCAGCGCAATATTTACCGCCAGCTCAATCAGGAGGCCCAAGCCGCCATCGACGCCTGCGGCGGCTCGGCCCAAGGCCAGAGCGCTATGGCGAAGCTCAACACCAAGGTGAGCATTGGCATGAAGACCATCACCGACAGATCCACCCGCAACCTCGCTGAGATGCTTACACAGGGCAGCGGCATGGGCGTCGTGGACTGCATCAAATCCCAGAAGGACTACCCCGACGCCGCGCCGGGGTCGAAGAGGCTGATGCAGAAGCTGCAGGATTTTGAGGAGGATAACAGGCTGAAGCTGGAGCAGTACCTGTAACGGAGCTAAGTTCTCTTTTGCGCGCCAAAAGAGAACCAGAAAAGCGCCGCTTTTCCGAGGCGCGGGCACGGGAAAGGGGCTGCTCGCCCCTTTCAGACCCCGAAGGGGAAGTCGAAACGGAAAAAAGCTAGCCGCTTCGCTAAGACGGGTTGTGGCTCCCAGCGTCTGCTTCGCTGCCGCTCGCATCCTGCTGGCCGCTGTCCCAACAGCTCCTCCCTGTTTCCGCCACTGGCGGCGGTCGTCGCTGTTGCGCTTTTTTCTCGCTTCTCCGATTTGCTGCTTCGCAGCAGATTTTTTAGATGCTGCAATAGAAAAAGCTCCTGCTGAAAGATTCGGCAGGAGCTTTTCGCAGCTAAAATTAGAGAGACTCGACCATCGCGGCGACGATCTTGGTCGCGGTGGCGACGTACTCGGTGATGCTGAACTTTTTGACCACCAGCACCTCATGGCCGTCCTCGTCGGCGTTATCGCTCATGGCGCGGAGGATGACGCAGGGCACATCGTTCTTGGCAGCGATCTGACTCACGGCCGCGCCCTCCATCTCCACGCAGTCGGGGGCGCATTTGGCCTCGATGGCGGCTTTGGTGGCGCTGTCGCCCACGAACATATCGCCGGTGGCGATCTTGCCTGCCAGAGCCTTGACGCCTGCGTCGGCGCAGGCTTTCTCGGCGGCGGCGATAAGGGCCGGGTCGCCGGTGTACTCCTTCAGGAAAGGCGGATTCTGGCAGATCATATCCAGCTGGGCGTCGTGGTAAAGCACCGTCTTGCCGATGACTACGTCGCCGATGCCGATCTTGCTGGTCATGTTGCCTGCGATGCCGGAGAAGATGATCTTCTCAGCACCGAACTTGGTGATGAGCACCTGGGTGGTGGCGGCAGCGTTGGCCTTGCCCATGCCTGCACAGCAGACGACCACCTGCTTGCCGGCCAGTGTGCCTTTGTGATATTCCACGCCGCCGTAGGGCTCGACCGTGACATTTTCCAGCCTGGCGCAGAGCTGGTCTACTTCGTCGGGCATTGCGCCCATGATACCGATAATCATAATTTTAATCCTTTTCTGCTTTGGCTCCCCTTTCTAGGGGAGCTGTCGAGCGGTAGCGAGACTGAGAGGTTGTTCCTCTGTTTTAGACATTGAACAGGAACTCGATGACATCGCCGTCCTTCACGACATATTCCTTGCCCTCGGTGCGCTGCAGGCCCTTGGCCTTGACGGCAGCGTAATCGAAATCGTGGGCCTCGAGGTCGCTGTAGGCGATGACGCTGGCGCGGATGAAGCCGCGCTCAAAGTCGCTGTGGATCTTGCCGGCAGCCTGCGGAGCCTTGGTACCCTTGCGGATGGTCCAGGCGCGGCACTCCTTCTTGCCGTCGGTCAGGAAGGAGATGAGGCCCAGCAGGTCGTAGCTGGCGGTGATGAGGTTGTCGAGGCCGCTTGCTTCGATCCCCATCTCGGCGAGGAAGGCTTTCTTTTCCTCGGGGCTGTAGTCGGCGATGTCCTCCTCGGTCTTGGCGCAGATAGGGATGTAGCGTGCGCCCTCTTCCTTGGCGCGTGCAGCCACCAGCGGGACGTACTTGTTGTTCTCGATGCCCTCCATCAGGTCGTCCTCGCCCACATTGCAAGCGTAGAGGACGGGCTTTGCGCTCAGCAGGCCCATCTCGTGGAGCACGGTCTGCTGCTCGGCGTCGTTCTCGTCGAAGTCGAAGCTGCGGGCGGGCTTACCGGATTCCAGATGGGCGGCCAGCTGCTGCAGCCATGCAGCCTCGGCGGCAGCACCCTTGTTGTTGCCGCTCTTTGCGGCCTTGGCCATGCGGCCTGCGCGGTTCTGGACGACTTCGAGGTCGGAGAGGATGAGCTCGTAGTCGATGGCGTCGATGTCGGCGATGGGGTCCACGGCCTCGGCCTTGGTCACGTCCTCCACGACATGGATGATGTTGTCGTCGTCGAAGCAGCGCACGACATGGACGATGGCATCGCACTCGCGGATGTGGCCGAGGAACTTGTTGCCGAGGCCGGCACCCTGGCTTGCGCCCTTGACGAGGCCGGCGATGTCCACGAACTCCACGATAGCGGGGGTCTTCTTGTTGGTCTGCCAGATCTCAGCCAGCTTATCCAGCCGCTTGTCCGGCACGGCCACGATGCCGCTGTTGGGCTCAATGGTGCAGAAGGGGTAGTTTGCAGCCTCCGCGTTCTTGGTGGAGGTGATGGCGTTGAACAGAGTGGACTTGCCGACGTTGGGCAGGCCGACGATACCTAATTTCATTTTTGTGATTTCTCCTTTTATAGTCATGGATGACAGAGCATTTTACAGAATGACTCCGGGTCATTTTCACATACACATCTATTTTATCATGCCCGCGGCGGCTCTTCAAGACCTTTCCGGAAGCAGAAGAAGGGGCAGATGGGCGATATGCGATTGATTTTTCACTTTCGAATCGGTTGAAAGCGCCTGCAAACTATGATATAATGCGTGGAAGAGCGTGCTTTGAAGGGGAAAGTCTGCCCTTTTGCGCTCGGGAAGCATTGGAATCATGTAAAATAGAGGGACTAGACCCGAGAAAGGAAAACAAAATGAATTATCCTGTCGAATATACTGTGATCACGGAAAATGAAAAAATCTATATTGAGGGCGGCGCCGATTATTGGGGGCTGTTCAACTACCTCATCGGCGACTATCTGCGGGACGCGGTCCTGAGTGAGACTCGCTCGGCTGTCTGGAACAGCGCCAAGAAGGGCTCTACTGAGCCGCTGCAGAACTGGTTCAAGAACTTCAAGAGCATGGGGATCATGGGTATGATCGGCTACATCTATGGTATCTACCACCTGGGCGAGAAGATCGATACTTACCTGACCAAGAAGTAATAAAAGTGGAAGAAAGAAAATTCAAAAAATGGGGCTGGAAGGCTTTGCTGGCGCTGCTGGGCCTGGCAGCGGCTGGCGCATTCGGCTTTTTCAGCATTTTCAATACGGTAAGAGTGGCAGCGGCTGAACCCGCCCTCTCGGAGAACGAAGCGAATGAAGCGGCATCTGTCACCATCACAGATGCGGAACTGGAACAGCTGCTCAGCGGCGAGCTCACGCTGGACAACCTGACCCGGACCGGTACGGATGAAGCGTCTGCAGCCTCCGAGGCGCAGGAGACCGCCGCCGGTGAGCAGCCGGCCAGAATGGAGTCTGAGGCGGCAGCGTCCAGCGAGCCGGAAGACTCTGCATCCGGCACGGAGCAGAGCGCAGCCTCGTCGTCCAAGGCTCCGGTGGAAGAAAAGCAGCAGGAGGCAGCCTGTGAGGCCGAAGTCAAGGCTCTCATCCAGCAGACCTACGCGCTGAAAGCCATTGCAGAAAAGGGACTCAATTCCAGTATCTCTGCGGCAAAGGCTGAGTACAAGACGCTGCCCGCAGAGCAGCAGACCAAAACCAAAAAGATCATGATCTGCCTGTCCAAGACGGGTGAACTCACCTCGCTGCAGTCGTACTGCGACAAGGAGATGGGCCGCATTGTGAGCCAGCTGCGCACGGTCCTGAAAGAAAATGGACAGAGCACAGAACTGGCCGATCAGGTCATGAGCACCTACAAAGCCGAAAAGAGCCAGCGCTATGCAGAGCTGAAAAACAAGCTGTATAATGGCTGACTGTTCTGAAAGAGCAAGGAAGGCTGAAAAGCAGAAGCACAGGAGAGGAATCACAAAGTATGGACAATTACAAGGCAGAAAATCAGGAGCAGGAGATCGATCTGGTCTCGCTGTTCTTTGCGGTCGCCCATAGGTACAAGCAGATGGCCGCCGCAGCAGTGATCTGCGCTGTGCTGTTTGGCGGCTTCGGGGTGGTGAAGGGAATGCTGAACCAGCGCGCCATCGACGAGGCCATCGCCAACGGCGAGGAAGTCCCCCGTACCAGCGCAGAGCAGCAGTACGAAGAGGACATGGTCGAGTACCGTGAGGCCCAGACGAAGCACGACACGGATGTCACCAGCTATAAGCAGCAGTTGAACCAGAACGAGGCGGATCAGGTGCGTGCGCAGTTCGACATCGACAATGCACAGGAGTATATCGACAAGTCGGTGCGCCAGAAGCTCGACCCGTACAATGTCTATACCTCGGAGACCCGCTTCTATATCACCACCGATTATAAGATCATGCCCGGTATGGATTACCAGAACCCGGACTACACCAGCGCCGTCCTCAGTGCTTACAACAGCCTGCTGACCAGCCATGAGTCCATCATCACCATTGCGGACCAGTTCAGCATGGAAGAACGCTATATGCGTGAACTTATCAGTGTTTCTGTGGACAACGATACCCGTCTGCTGACCATCACGACTTATGGTGAAGATGCTGATGAGGCGGGCCGCATCATGGATTTGATGCTCAAGCGGATGGAGGCAGTCCGCGAAAACATCGAGACGACCGTGGGCGACCATAATACCAAGCAGGTCTCCCGCAGTGACAGCACCACTGTGCTGACCTGGCTGCGCGACAGCCAGCAGGATACCCGCGATAACATGACCGGCCTGCAGAACAATCTGACAGACCTGCAGAACAAGCATGAGCTGCTGGAAAAGAGCATCGAGACTGCAGATCAGGACCTCGCCGCACAGGAAAAGCCCGAGGAGCCCAAGCAGAGCAGCGGTGCCAAGAAGTTCGTTCTTACCGGCTTCCTGCTGGGCATCGTGGCTGTGGCAGGCGTGGCAGTCGTTCGCTTCCTGATGGAGGATAAGGTCTGTGTCAGCGAGGACCTCCAGAGCAGCTGCGGCGTGGGCGTGCTGGGTACGCTGGCCAACGCAGCATCCAAGTCCGCCAAGGGCATGGATGCCTCTCTCAACAAGATGGAGAAGCGGCCGGACGGCAGTGCCGATGCTGAGATGACCCGCCTCATCGCGGCGACCATCCGCAACCGTGTGCCGGAGGCTGAGAACATCCTGCTGACCGGCGACATCGCCGGGGATCAGCTGACTGCTCTGGGCGAGGCTCTGAAGGCTTCCGGCGAGCTGGACGGCAAGAATATCCTTGTTTCCGGCAGCATCCTGCAGTCTTCGGCAACGGTCTCTGAGGCTGCCAAAGTGGATGTCGTTGTCCTTGCAGCAGACTGCGCTGTTTCTACTCACGCTTCGCTCCGCGCACAGAAGGCAAAGCTCGAGAGCTTCGGCAAGAAGGTCCTCGGCTGCGTCCTGTACGCATAATCACCAGTATATCAAAACGAGGGATGGCTTCAGGGCCACCCCTCGTTTTTGTATGTATCAGTCTTTCAGCTTGCTCAGATAGCGGTAGATGGTCGCCTCCGAGGAGCCTAGCTGTGCCGCCACCTCGCTGACCGCGCCTTTCATGTAGAAGATGCCCGCCTGCTGTAGGTCTTCCACGATGCGGATCTTCTCGTCCATCGTCAGACGGTCGGGCGGCAGGGCGCTGCCGGTCACGTCGGTGATGGCGGCCTGCACCGCGTCGGGGAGGCTGCTGACGAAGTTTTCCACCCCAACGCTGGGGCCGGGCTCCTGATGGGCCCCGCAGAGCGACAGAAGCTCCTGCGCCATTCGGCTGTACTTGGCGGCGTCAAAGTTGATGCAGAGCATCCCGATAAGCTCGCTGCCGTCCTTGATGAACATGGTGGAGGAGCGCAGCCGCCCCTTGGCCTGCGACGCGCCCTGATAGCCTGCCACATAGGGCTGCTTTTCGTAGACTTTGCCGTGGATGAACCGCAGGGCCATATTGGACAGCGGTGCGCCCTCGGTGCGGCCGCTGATGTTGTTGTTCACGATGGCTGCAATGGTGCCTTCCTCGCTGGTCAGGTCGTGCAGCACCACTTCATAGTCCGGTCCCAGCGCCTCGCCCAGAAACGAAACGAGTGTCCGGTAGGGTTCCAGCCGTGCATCCATGTATGTCACCACTTTCCACGTTGTTTCATGAGGGAAATGATGAGAACTTATTCTCATCCTACTGCCTATATCATATCACGTTCGTGTGTTATTGACAATGAGAAACTGAAAACTCAATGCATTTTCGTGAAAGTGCTTCAAAATATCCGCGAGATTTGTCACAAGTGATAATAATTTCTCATCGAGAGAGAAAATTGTTGACTTTTGCCGCCCGCCGCGTTAGGATAGGGTCAGGACAAGGGGCATCAAGGCAAGCGATGCCCCTGCAATTCGGAAAAAGGAGAGAGAATTATGAAACAGGCACTCGCCACTGCACAGGCGCCCGCCGCCATCGGGCCGTATTCGCAGGGCATCGCAGCAGGCCAGACGGTCTACGTCTCCGGCCAGCTCCCCATCGACCCCGCCACCGGGGCCATCCCCGAGGGCATCGCGGCCCAGACCGCACAGTCCCTCAAGAACATCCAGGCCATCCTTGCCGAGCAGGGTATGACCCTGGCCGATGTGGTCAAGACCACGGTCTTTCTGGCCGACATGAATGACTTTGCTGAGATGAACAAAGTCTACGGCGAATACTTCGCCCAGCCCTTCCCCGCGCGGAGCGCCGTGCAGGTGGCGAAACTGCCGAAAGGCGCACCGCTGGAGATCGAATGCATCGCCGTGAAGTAACAGAGCATCCTATAAGAGAAAGAGACGGTGCAACACTATGGAACAGAACATGTTCATTCGCATCCTGAACAGTGAGATGGAGCTGGCTACCGGCTGCACCGAGCCGGGCGCTGTGGCGCTGACTGCCGCCGAGGCGGGTCAGGCCCTGCGGAAGGCCGGTGTGGATAAGGCCGAAGAGATCACGGTCAACGCCAGCATCAACATCATCAAGAACGCCATGTCGGCGGGCATCCCCGGCACCGATTACGAGGGCATGGACTATGCCGCCGCCATCGGTGCGCTGGGCGGCGACCCGGTCTATCTGCTGGAAGTCATGAACCACGTCCCCCGCGAGACGGTGGAAGCTGCCGCCGCGCTGGTCAAAGCCGGCAAGGTCAGGGTGAATGTGGCGCAGGTGCCGCAGAAGCTTTACATCGAGGTCATTGCCAAGGGCGGCGGCCATACGGGCCGTGCCATCGTCCGCGACCTGCACACCAACGTCGTGCTGGTGGAGCAGGACGGTGTGGCCACCCTCGACAAGCGGGACATGGACACCGCCGCCGCAGGCGACAGCGATGTCGTCACCCCGGAGCAGATCGCGTCCTTCCTGACCGTCCGCTCCATCTGGGATTACTGCACCAAAGAGCTCGACCCGATGAACGACCCCATCGACATCATCCGCAGTGCCGTGAAGGTAAACTCCGTCATCAGCAATGAGGGCCTCTCGAAGGAATACGGCCTCGCCATTGGGCGCAACCTCGACCTCAACTGCCGCAAGGGCCTCATGACCCGCGATTTGACCACCAACTCCATGATAGCCGCCGCTGCGGGCGCAGACGCCCGTATGGCAGGCGCTCCGGTGTCGGTGGTGGCAAACTCCGGCAGCGGCAATCAGGGCATCACTGCGACGATGCCCGTCGTGGCTGCTGCCCACTGGCTGGACATCGACGAGCCCACCATGCTGCGTGCCGTCACCCTGTCGAACCTCATCGCCATCCGCATCAAGTCGAAGTTTGGCCGTCTGAGCAACCTGTGCGGCGCCACCGTCGCCGGGACTGGCGCGGCCTGCGGCATTACATACCTGCTGGGCGGCGGCTACCATGAGATATGCTGCGCTATCCAGAACATGGTGGGCAATGTCACCGGTATGGTGTGCGACGGCGCAAAGGCCGACTGCGCCCTGAAAATTTCCACCTGCGTCAATGCGGCCTGTCAGGCAGCAGCCATGGGTACCCGCGGCGTTCGCGTCCAGAGCACCGACGGCATCGTGGAAGAAAACGTGGAGCGCACGCTGGACAACTTCGCCATCCTCAGCACCCACGGCACCAGCGACAGCGTCATCCTCGACCTGATGCTTAACAAAGAACATACTCCGGACGCCGAATAAGCGTCCTCGCAGCACCCTGGCAAGCCTGCATCCGCATCCTGCAAAAAACACCCTGCGCCCGCAGCGCAGGAGAATTAGGGGTAGAATATTATGAAAAAGCTATTCAATAACCTGCCGTTCCGGCTGCTTCTCGGTATCATCATCGGCGTCATCCTGGGCCAGGTCTTCCCGGAGAGCGTCATGAAGGTGATCGTCACCTTACAGTATATCATGGGCCAGCTCATCACCTTCTGTGTGCCGCTCATCATCATCGGCTTCATCGCCCCGTCCATCACCAAGCTGGGCAAGAACGCTTCCCGCCTGCTGGGCGTGGCGATCGTGATCGCTTACGTTTCCTCTGTCTGCGCAGCCCTCATGAGCACCGGCGCAGGCTACGCCCTCATCCCGCACCTGTCCATCGACACTGAGGTGGCCGGTCTGCGGACCCTGCCCGACGTCGTGTTCGAGCTGAACATCCCCCAGATCATGAGCGTCATGAGCGCCCTCGTGCTCAGCGTTCTGGTGGGTCTGGCCGCTACCTGGACCAACAGCAAGCTCACCTGCGACTTCCTCAGCGAATTCCAGAACATCGTGCTGGACATCGTCGGCAAGATCATCATCCCCATGCTGCCCTTCTATATCGCCGCTACCTTCTGCAACCTGAGCTATGAGGGCATGATCACCCACCAGCTGCCCGCCTTCATCCAGATCATCCTCATCGTCATGGCAGGCCACTATATCTGGCTGGCTGTGCTGTATCTGCTGGCCGGCGCATACTCCGGCAAGAACCCCTGGGAAGTCCTCCGCCACTACGGCCCCGCTTACCTGACCGCTGTCGGCACCATGTCCAGCGCCGCCACCCTGGCAGTCGCTCTGGACTGCGCCCGCAAGAGCAAGGTCCTGCGCAAGGATATGGTCAGCTTCGGCATCCCCCTGTTCGCCAACATCCACCTCTGCGGCTCTGTCCTGACTGAGGTCTTCTTCTGCATGACCATCTCCAAGATCCTCTACGGCCATCTGCCCAGCATCGGCACCATGCTCCTCTTCTGCGCCCTGCTCGGCATCTTCGCCATCGGCGCTCCCGGCGTCCCCGGCGGTACCGTCATGGCTTCTCTGGGCCTCATCACCGGCGTTCTGATGTTCGATGACGCTGGCACCGCTCTGATGCTCGCCATCTTCGCCCTGCAGGACAGCTTCGGCACCGCCTGCAACGTCACCGGCGACGGCGCTCTGACCCTGATGCTGACCGGCTACGCCGAGAAGCACGGCATCCAGAACAACGACAACATCCAGAGCCCCATCCTGTAAAGACTGCTTCAAAGGATCTGAGCGCATTTCCCTGAAAATACCAGAAACCGGGTTGCGTCCCCCATTCTGACCAGCCCGTGATATGCAAAAGGGGCCTCCTGCAAAGGAGGCCCCTTTTGGTGCGTTATAGGGAGACAGGCGGCTTGGGAAATGGCCGGAGGGTGTCGCTGACGCCGGTGATATAGTTCATATCGACGTCGTAGAATTTCGCCAGCTGGATGAGGCACTCGACCGGGATGCGCACTTTGCCCTTTTCGTAGTCGGAATAGGTGGTCTGGGCGACATGGATGGCCTGCGCGACCTGCGTCTGGTTGAGGTCGTGATCGCTGCGCAGTGCCTTGATGCGTTCTGTGTATAGCATAGGATTCACCTCTTTGTAGAAAGTCTACAAAGGATGGCCCGAATATCTTGATTTTTAACGGATAATCCGTTAAAATAAGAGCCAAGACAGAGACTTGGGCGGAAGGGCTTGAACTACTGACGGAAAGGATGGGCGAGATGAACATATGCTCTGAAGCGGTGATAGATTCAATTCGACAGGGAGTTTCAAATATTCCACCAGAGAGCGGGGGAATATTAGGCGGAAGAAATGACGTGGTTACAAATATCTGCTTGGATAAAGGAATATTGGGTAAACATCCTTGCAGTTATACACCTGATACACGCTTCCTGAATCAGAAAATCAACCAATGGGCTGAAACTGGGATACAGTTTATGGGAATGTTTCATGTGCATTTCGGCGGCACAGAAAGCCTTTCCGAAGGAGATAAAGAATATATCGTTCGCATTATGGAAGTAATGCCGAAAAAAATTGGTTGTCTGTACTTTCCTGTTGTTGTAATGCCGGAGCGTAAGGTGGTGGCATATAAGGCAGTACGCAACAATGAGAAAGTCGTGATAAAAAGAGATTGTATCAAATGTCAAGGAGGAACTTAACATGAAGAACGTGAAAAACAAGAAAATGATGGCTGTTGTTCTGCCGGAGGGATGCTTCTACGGAAATTGTAGCGACTGCGTCTATGCTGACCGGAGTGACTGGAGAGACGGCGAGGTATACTGCCTTTGCGAGAAAGGCTGGACACACGGCTATAATCGCCCGAGTGACCGGAACGGTTGTGCCTACTATGAGGAACGCTGATAACGAAAAAAGGGAGAAAGAACTATGACGGTTGCATTGTGCATGTTTGCCCTTTGGGCATGGGGCGGATGGATCTCGTGGAAGGGCATTGAAAACGGAAATGGCTGGATCGGTGTTATCCTTTCCGAGAAAATACGCAAAAGTCTGAACAAAAAAGAAAACTGGTGGAAAAAGGCGCTTCTTTCGGTGGCATTCGGCTATGTTGCAATGGGTGCAAAGGTGATAGAGTGGATTCTTACTTTTGTCATGCGCATGGTGGACGGCTCGCTTTTTAGATGAGCTGCTTTAGAAGGAGACAGTCAAAATGAAAAATATCACGCGACGTGGATTCCTACAGCTTACGGCGGCGACGGCTCTGGTGTGTGCAACAGCTCCGCTGACGGGATGCGGGAAGAAAAATATTAAAAAACTTGTACTGGGTGACTGGTACATGGAAGGCTATAGCCGACTGGAGTACGCAATATATGATGATGGAAGCTGTCAGGTTCGGAGTGGGTATGGCCTTGGAAAATGGTCGGTCGTAGATGACGACAAACTTAGAATTTCAGATTTTTATGGGCAGACACTGATTTACAAAATTGAAAAAATCAGTAAAAAGTCAATGACGCTTAGACTGATTTGGGATGGAAAGGAAAGCGAAACAACAGATACATTCTACCACACGGCAGAAGAGGCAGAAAAACATTGACCGCTGTTGAAATGCTAAGATTAAGAGGTGAATCGTGATGAAAAAAATAAAAATGAGCGATATTTTGCTGACGGTTTGTGCGATAGCTATCGTTTGTGGTATCGGAAGTTTGACACTTCGCGGAAAGAAGACTACAGAAAAACTCATAATCGGAGATTGGTATCAGCAGTGGTCGGATAGCTTGACTTTTTCAATTTATGATGACGGAACGGTTAATGTTCCTGGTTCCTATGGTCTTGGAAAATGGTCTCTAGTAAACGATAATCAGCTGATCCTTTCGGATTTTTATGGAGAAACGATTATCTTGAAGATTGAGAATATTGATGCCGACAATATGGAGGTCCGACAGGTAATCGATGGAAAAGAAAGTCAAGAATCAATCACATTCTGGCACACCGCAGATGGCGCACAAACGATACGAGTTAAGGGCTACCATTAAAAACTTTAGGAAGGTGAAGAAATGTTGAGTAATATGAATCGTCGTAAATTCCTGAAGCTCACTGGCACCGTGGTGCTGGCGACATCTGTTGCGGGAGCACTGGGCGGATGTAGTGGTGGCGGTAGCAGCGCACCTACACCGCCCTCTCCTGAAGAAGAGAGAATAGCGCAAATTATCCTGGATTCGATCAATGCTGCACGCAAAGAAGTTGGATTGGACGGCACAGTTCAAGAAGTGGATAAAATAAGCCAGCTTTCAGCACAGCGTGCGCTGGAAATGATGAACGGAAAAAAGCACGACGAGCTTTCACCAGTTCCGCAGGAGTTCAAAGACGGCGGAAAAGGCTACAAGTATGGTGGAAGGGAAAATTGGACAGTAACAGGACTTCCGCGAGACCACTTCACGAAAAATCAGCTGACAGAATACTTCCGAAACAATTTTCAGACGGAACTGAATACACCCGGTAAGACGACGATTCGGGAAGATGTATATGTAGGAATCAGTGTGCAGGAACAGGGTGACTATGTGTGGTATGATATAATCTTTGCACACGAGGGATGACCAAAGGTGCGGCTTTGCAACAGGCAGACCGAGCACAGAAATAAGATAAGGCCGCAGGAAAAGTGCCGCTTCCTGCGGCCTTTTGCTTGCCAAAGATTCAAAAATCATACAAAACCTTCTTTATTTTGTCATAACTGTCCCGTATAATAGAATATAGGTCAACATCAAAATTGCGGCCAGCGCCCGGCGGGGGCTGGCTTTGGACTGGATAGAGGAGGAACACTCACATGGCAAACGAAAAGATACTCGTCGTGGACGACGATACCAACATCTGCGAGCTGCTGCGGCTCTACCTGACCAAGGAGGGCTATCAGGTCACGACGGCCAACGACGGCGAAGAGGGCCTTGAAAAGTTCAACCAGCTCAAGCCCGATATGGTGCTGCTGGACGTCATGATGCCCAGGATGGACGGCCTCGAGGTCTGCCGCCGCATCCGCAAGCTGGGCAACACCCCGGTCATGATGCTGACGGCCAAGGGCGAGACCTTTGACAAGGTGCTGGGCCTCGAGCTGGGCGCAGATGACTACATGGTCAAGCCCTTCGACACCAAAGAGGTCGTAGCCCGCATCAAGGCGGTGCTGCGCCGCTGCACCGTCACCACGTCCCAGACCGAGAGCTCCGAGGGCGTCATTGAGTTCGACAACCTCCGTCTCGACATGAACAGCTACGAGCTGCGGGTCAAGGGAAAGGTGGTGGAAGCTCCCCCGAAGGAGCTGGAACTGCTGAACTGCCTCGCCTCTCACCCCAACCGGGTCTACACCCGCGACCAGCTGCTGGACGAGGTGTGGGGCTTCGAATACTACGGCGACAGCCGCACCATCGACGTCCATGTCAAGCGCCTGCGCGAGAAGCTGGCCGGTGCTTCCGATAAATGGGAACTGAAGACCGTCTGGGGCGTGGGCTATAAATTCGAGGTGCGTCAGTAATGCGCAAAAGTGTTTCCGTTGCGTTCTTCTCGCTTATGAGCACCCTGCTCATCTTCGGTACGGTGATCATGGGCGGCTCGGAGCTGGTGCTGTTCAGCAACTACTTCGCCCAGGAGCGGTACGACGTGCTGGACGAAGTGGTCAATGTGGCCCAGCGCACGGCGTCCCATCTGGTGCAGGAAGCCGCTCTGCCGGAAGGCGAAGAACTGGAAGCCCTGAACACCAAGCTCGAGCTCATCAGCGAGAGCGCGGAAGTGTACCTGTTCTTCACCGACTGCGACGGCAACGTGGTGCTGGCCTCAGACCCGGACGATCTGGCCGGGGATGTGGTGGAGGCGTCCGTGCTGGAAAAGTCGGCCAAGGCCAAGGAGAATTATCACATCTTCGGCACGCTGGACGGCGTACTGACCGAGAAGAGCTACATCTCGGTGCATGAGATGCGCAGCGAGAGCGGCGAGTGTACCGGCTACCTCTTCCTCTGCTCGTCGGGCGACCGGCTGGTGGAGTTCCGCAATGAGTTCTTCTCGAACTTCTTCCTCTCGGCCTGTCTGATGCTGCTGGTGGCCAGCGTCCTCACCAAGGTGATGATGCATAAGCTCACCGACCCCATCCAGAAGGTGACGGATGCGGCCCAGCGCTTCGGCGGCGGCGACCTGTCCGTCCGGGTCGAGGGCGTGGACGGCGAAGGCGAAGTGGCCGATCTGGCCCGCACCTTCAACAAGATGGCGGACAATATCCAGTCCAACGACAACTCCCGGGGCCAGTTCATGGGCAATATTGCCCACGAGCTGCGCACCCCCATGACCACCATCAAGGGCTTCATCGACGGCATTCTGGACGGCACCATCCCGCCCGATATGCAGAACCACTACTTACAGCTGGTCAGCGAGGAGACGGGCCGTCTGGCGCGCCTCATCCAGAATATGCTGGACCTCTCGAAGCTGGAGAGCGGCGAATATCAGGTGAACGCCCGGATGTTCAACATCTGGGAGACGCTGACCGGCGTGGCCCTCTCGGCAGAGCAGCGCATCAACGACGGCATGATCGACATTGACGGCCTGACCATGGATGAGAAAGTCCTGGTCTATGCCGACCCCGACCTCATCCATCAGGTGGCCTACAATCTGCTGGACAACGCCATCAAGTTCACCCCGGCAGGCGGCACCATCCGCTTCGGGGTGGAGAGGCTGGGCCCGGAGGTGGAAGTCTCCATCTGGAATTCCGGTCAGGGCATCAGCCCCGAGGCGCTGCCCTACGTCTTCCAGCGCTTTTACAAAGAAGACCAGTCCCGGGGTCTCCACGCCCGGGGCGCAGGTCTCGGCCTCAACATCTGCAAGGTGCTGGTCAACCTCTCCGGCGGCCAGATACGGGTGGAGAGCAAGCAGGGCGAGTGGTGCAGGTTCGTCTTCACTCTGCCCGTCCAGCCCCCCAACCCCGGCGGCATGAAGCGTCTGCCCGACGAGAGCGGCCGCCCCGGTGCGGTGGAAGACCCGGCCAGTATGAAGCCGGTAGACTAACTTCACAGCGGTCAGACTGCCCCTCAAGGGAGCGGTCTGGCTGCTTTTTGCATTGTGAAAGAGGGGAGATACGCAGAACTTTACGTCTTTTCCGTGAAAAACACGGCGGCGGGTTTGATTTTTTCGCTGTTTTCATGTAAACTATAATCGACTATGCCGACTGCTCCTGTGGGAGATGCCGCAGGGACGGCGGCAGAGCAAAGTTACAAAAATTCTCTAAAAAATAACGGGGAGTAAAATAAAATGACAACGATCAGTCCTTCTATCCTTTCGGCTGACTTCAGCCATCTCGGCGCAGACTGCCGTATGGTGCTGGATGCCGGTGCGCAGATGCTGCATTATGACGTGATGGACGGCCACTTCGTGCCGAACATCAGCTTTGGCGTCCCGGTGCTCAAGAGCCTGCACAAGGCCCTGCCGGACGCTTTCTATGACGTCCACCTGATGATCACCCACCCCCAGCAGTATGCCGAGGCTTTTGCCAAAGCCGGTGCCAGCCTGCTCAACTTCCACCTCGAGTGCGACGACGACATCCAGGAGACCATCGACGCCATCAAGGCCCAGGGCTGCAAGGTGGGCATGACCATCAAGCCCGGCACCCCGGTGGAAGAGCTGGGCTACTACCTCGACCAGCTGGACCTCGTGCTGGTCATGAGCGTGGAGCCGGGCTTCGGCGGCCAGAAGTTCATGCCCTCGGCCCTCGACAAGCTCCGCTGGCTCAAGGCGGAAAAAGACCGCCGTGGCCTGAAATTCCTGCTGGAAGTGGACGGCGGCGTGGATGCCGCCACCGCTCCGCAGTGCGTTGCCGCCGGTGCGGACGTGCTGGTGGCGGGCAGCGCCATCTTTGGCGCCGCCGACCCCGCCGCGGCCGTCCGTGCGATGGCAGCTCTCTGAGAGGGGACTGCCCATGGATGAAGCATTGATCCGGCTGCAGGAGGAAGAACTCCAGCGCACCGGCAGATACTATAAGCACATTTGCTTTCTCTGTGTGCCGCTGCTCTGCGTCTCCTGCTACCTCTACGGCCTGCGCCCACTGCTGCTCTGCGGCTTTGCGGTGCTGATGGGCAACCTGTGCGACCGGCTCATCTCTCTGCTGCGCCGCCGCGTCTATCAGGCCGGGGATTATTCCAACGAGAGCTTTGCCCTCGTCATCACCCTGCTGATGCCCGCGACGGTGGACTGGTATGTCCTCGCCGCCGCCATTCTGGCCGGTGCTCTCATCGGCAAAGAGGTCTTCGGCGGCTATGGCAGCTACCCCTTCCACCCCGCCGCCGTGGGCTACGCGGTGGCGGCAGTGTCCTGGCCGGAGCAGGTCTTCCGCTATCCGGCCCCGTACGCCAATATCCCGCTCTGGGACGCCTCCGGCGTGGCAACATCCAGCACCATCTCGGACACCCTGCGCAGCGGCGGCCTCATCAACATCAGCGCCCTGTCGCTGGTGCTGGGCGAGTATGCCGCCCCGATGGGGACCGGTGCAGCCATCGTGCTGGTGGCCTGCGGCCTCTTCCTCTGGATGCAGAAGGATGTGCGGCTGAGCGCCTCCCTGAGCTTCCTCATCACGGCGGGCCTCATCGTCTTCTTCTTCCCGCGCCAGCTGGGTCTGACGGAGGGGACCGCCTTTACGGCGGGCCTTGTGTTCCGCCTGCGCTGTGTGCGCGACGAGATGCTGACGGGCGCGATGCTCTTCAGCGCCGTCTTCCTGCTCAATGAGCCTTACACCTGCGCCCACCACCGGCTGGGCCGCATCCTCTACGGCGTCATGGTGGGAGCCTTTACGATGGGCTTCCGCTACTTCGGCGTCTACGAGACGGGTGTCTGCTTCGCCATTCTGGCGGTCAACAGCATCTCCGGCTGGCTCGACCGCACCGAAGTCCGCCTCCATGAGCTGATAAAGAGCGGCAGACGCTTCAAAGAGAAGAAGATCGGAAAGGGGGATGCGGAATGAAACGTCATGCGGCAGAACTCATCACCCGGGACCCGGAAAGATTCTTCCACCATGACCGCGTCTTTCTGAATAACCCCGTGGTCATGCAGGGCATGGGCCTTGCGCCGCTGGTCGTCCTTGCGACGAGCGGCCAGAACGCCCTGATGCTGGCCGTGGCCGTGGCGCTGCTGCTGACGCCCTCCCGGATGCTGGCCTGCCTGCTGAGCCGCCTGTTCCCCCTGCGGGAGGAGCATCCGGCCAACGCAGAGCTGGAAAAGAAGCTGCTGCCCCGCAGCATCCTCTATTCGGGCAGCGCGGCGGTGGTCTATCTGGCGGCATACCCCATCCTGAATCGGCTGTTCGGCGTGAGCCTGCTGGTGCTGGGCATCTATCTGCCCATGCTGGTGGTGGAGCCGCTGCTGACCTACCGCTTCGGCCGCGTGCAGGAGACGATGAAAAAGGCCGTCTCCAAGGGCATCCGCATCACCGTCGGCTACGGCCTGCTGCTGCTTTTGCTGGGCTGTGTGCGCGAGTGGCTGAGCGCCGGCACGGTGTTCGGCCATGTGCTGAGCCGTCCCGTCCTGCCCATGGCCAGTATGCCGGCTGGCGGCTTCATCGTGCTGGGCGTGCTGTGTGCCGTCTGGCGCACGCTGGCCAGGAAGTACAAAAACTATCTGACATCGGAGGCCCGCGGCCTCATGGCGGTCTACCGCCAGAAAGAGGGGGAGCCTGAGGATGAATGATGTGATGCAGGCCGTCGGCGTATTTTTCAGCTACGCCGTGCTGGCCGTCTTTGCACAGAACGCGGTGTTCACCCGGGGCCTCGGCGTGTCCCGCCTCGTCCAGCTGGTGGGCGACGAGCGCACCAGCAGCGGGTGGTTCGCCCTGCTGCTCTGTGTCACGCAGGTGCTGGTGGCTCCGCTGGCGTTCTATGCGGGCGGCTTCATCGCCGCCCAGTCCAACCCCGCCCAGCTCCGTCCGCTGGTCTATCTGGCCTGCGTGGCGGTGGTGAGCCTGTTTGAATTTATCGTGCTCTGGGCCGCACGGGGAAAGCGCCACGGCGGCCAGCTGCTCCGCATCCTGCCGCTGGCGGCGGTCAACAGCGGCGTGCTGGGTACGGTGCTGGTGGAGCGCACCCAGAGCTTTACGCTGGAGCAGAGCATGGGCTTCGGACTCGGCAGCGGCCTGGGCTATCTGCTGGCCGTCATGCTGGTGACGGAGGCTGACCGCCGTCTGCGCAGCGAAGCCATCCCGGAGGCGTTCCGGGGCCTGCCCATCACGCTCATCTACATCGGCGTGCTGGCGCTGGCTATCTATAGTTTTACGGGCCACTCGGTGATCCTGTGAGGAGTGCAGGAGAAAGGGACGATCATGGCAAAGTATAAAAAGGTCAAGCGGTATCACCGCAGTTTTTACAGCCCCGGCATGTGGGTGAAGAAGGCCGTCGGCATCATCGTGCTGGTGGCCGTGGTGCTGGTCGTGGGCTGGCTGGCCGCGCCCCATGTGCTGGACTGGGCCACCCACACCTGGTACACCGTGGTGCGCAACCGTGATCTCTCGGCTTCGTCTGAGACGACAGCGTCCAGTGCGGCCGCTTCGTCGGAAGTGACGGCAGAGCCTGCCGCTTCCTCGGAGGTGCGGGCGGACTCGGAGCCGGAATCGGAACCGGCTGCACCCGCAGGCGTCATCATCGAGGGCAGCTGGGGCGTTCTGGACACGGCTGCGGCAAAGGATGAAGCTTCCCTGCGTGCCGCTGCCCAGCAGCTGGCCCAGCAGGGCATGGCCTACGCCGTCGTTACCCTGAAGGACAGCGCCGGAAACATCCTGTATCCCTCTCAGGTGGCTGCTGCAGCAGGCAGCGTCGAGGGGGCGTCCCTTGACCCGGCCCTCATCGCCTCGGTGCTCAAGGAGAACGGCCTTGTGCCGGTGGCAAAGCTGGCGGCCTTCCGCGACCCCATCGCGGCCCGCACCGACCGCAATATGGCCATCGGCTACACCGGGCAGGCTTACCTCTGGCTGGATAATAAGGCGTCCGCCGGCGGCAGCCCCTGGCTCAACCCCTATTCCGGCGAGGCCGTCCAGTTCATCGGCGACCTCATCGGCGAGGTGCAGAGCATGGGCTTTGACCATGTGCTGCTGGAGAACGTCCAGTTCCCCTCTGCCCAGAACGGCAAGCAGGACTTCGGCTCCACCGGCGGGCGCGACCGCAGCGCCCAGCTGGCTGCGGACATCGCCGCATGGGATGCCCGCTTTGAGGGCAGCGTGATCCTGTGGTACGGCTACTCGCTGGGTCAGGTGACGGATGGCGCTTCCACCGTGGGCGGCTCCGCGACGGCGCTGGGCGTCAGGAACCTCGTGGTCGAAGTCCCCGCAAAGCAGACCATGGACGACACCGCCCGCAATGAGCTGCGGGACACCCTGTCGGCTTCCGGCGTGGAGCATGCCGTGTTCTGGGACGATGCAGCGGGCATTTTCCAGTGAGAGCGCTCCATTTGCTGTTGGTGATTTATGTGAGAGTGAGGAATGTGTTATGAAAACTGCATCCTGCTTTGGTCCGGCCCACATCCTGCTGCCCGGGGAGAATATCCCTCTGGAAAAGTGGGGCTGCGTGGCCTGTGACCAGTTTACCAGTGACCGCGCCTACTGGGAGCAGGCAGACGCCGCTGTGGGCGGCTGCCCCAGCACCCTGCGGCTCATCCTGCCGGAAGTCTACCTCGAGGATGAAGACGCGGCCCGGCGGGTGGAGAACATCCACGCCGCGATGGACGAGTACAGCCGCGACGTGCTGACCCGCGCCGTGGACGGCTTTGTCTACGTCGAGCGCACCGAGCAGAGCGGCCGGGTGCGTCAGGGCCTCGTGGGCAAGATAGACCTCGAGGCTTACAGCTACGAGAAGGGCGCCCGCCCGGCCATTCGGCCCAGTGAGCGCACCGTCACCGAGCGCATCCCGCCCCGCATGGCCGTGCGCCGGGGTGCGGCGCTGGAAACGCCCCATGTCATGATGCTGGCCGACGACCCCGGCTGCACCCTCGTCGAGCCCATCGGCGCGCACAAGAGCGAGCTGAAAAAGCTGTACGAGGGCGAGCTGATGCAGGGCGGCGGCCACATTGCAGGCTGGGCCGTGGAAGATCCTGCGATGCTGGCGCAGATCGATGCTGCACTGGCTGCACTTGGCAGTCAGGAGGCTTTCGACGCCAAGTATCCCCAGGCCAGGGGCGCAAAGCCCCTGACACTGGCTGTGGGCGACGGCAACCATTCGCTGGCCGCAGCCAAAGCCTGCTGGGAGGAGCTGAAAGCCACCCTGACCCCTGAGGAGAGGGAAAAACATCCCGCCCGCTGGTGCCTGGCTGAGGTGTGCAACGTCCATTCGCCCGCCATCGAGATCGAGCCCATCCACCGCGTCCTCTTCAATGTGGACTGCGGCGCGGTGCTGCTGGCCCTCATCGCGTGGAGCGACTCCAACATGGCCGGCATCTGCTTCGGCGACTCGAAACAGCAGGCCTTCACGCTGGCCGGCCCCCATGTGTCCAACGTCCTCAGCTTCGAGGACCCCGTCGCCCCGCTGACCGTCGGCACGGTGGACGAATTTATCGAATACTTTATGGCCCGCCACAGCGAGGCCCGGGTGGATTACGTCCACGACGAGCCCGCCGTCCGCGCCCTGACCAGGCAGGGCGGCGTGGCCTTCCTGCTGCCGCCCTTCGAGAAGAGCGATCTGTTCAAAGGCATCGTGATGGGCGGCGTGCTGCCCCGCAAGACCTTCAGCATGGGCCATGCGGAGGAAAAGCGGTATTACATCGAGTGCCGCAGAATCAAAGAATGACCAAGGAGAACCATGACTTTTAACGATTTGAAACTGTCCGCCCCCCTGCTCAAGGCTGTAAGCGAGGCAGGCTATGAGACCCCCTCGCCCATTCAGGCTTCGGCCATCCCGCCGGTGCTGGAAGGGCGCGATCTGATGGGCTGCGCCCAGACCGGCACCGGCAAGACTGCTGCCTTTGCGCTGCCCATGCTCGACCGGCTGAGCGCCGCCGCCCCCCGCAAGAAGGGCGCTGTCCGCGCCCTCATCCTTACCCCCACCCGTGAGCTGGCCCTCCAGATCGGCGAGAGCTTCGACGCCTACGGCAAGTACCTCAAACTGCGCAGCACCGTCATCTTCGGCGGTGTGGGTCAGGCCCCGCAGGTGGAGGCCATCCGAAAGGGCGTGGACATCCTCATTGCCTGCCCAGGCCGTCTGAACGACCTTATCGGACAGGGCCATATCGACCTGTCGAACCTCGAGGTCTTCGTGCTGGACGAGGCCGACCGGATGCTGGACATGGGCTTTGTGCATGACGTGAAGAAGGTCATCGCAAAGCTGCCCGCAAAGCGCCAGAACCTGATGTTCAGCGCCACCATGCCCAAAGAGATCGAGCAGCTGGCCGCAGGCATCCTGCATGACCCCGCCTTCGTGAAGGTGGACCCCGTGTCCAGCACGGTGGAGCGCATCGACCAGAGCCTGTATTTCGTCGAGAAGGGCAACAAGAAGTTCCTGCTGCCCTGGCTCATCAAGAACCTGACCCCGCCGGTGCAGAATGCGCTGGTGTTCAGCCGCACCAAGCACGGCGCGGATAAGATCGCCCGCGATCTGACCAAGCAGGGCATCACCGCCGCTGCGATCCACGGCAACAAGAGCCAGACCGCCCGTGTGGCGGCGCTGGAAGGCTTCAAGGAGGGCAAGACCAGAGTGCTGGTGGCCACGGACATCGCCGCCCGCGGCATCGACATCAGCGAGCTCTCCCATGTGTTCAACTACGACCTGCCCGAGGTGCCGGAGACCTACGTCCACCGCATCGGCCGCACCGCCCGCGCGGGCGCAGACGGCACGGCAGTGAGCTTCTGCGCACCCGAGGAGATGGAATATCTGGCCGGCATCGAAAAGCTCAACCGCCGGAAGATACCGGTGGTGTCCGGCCACCCGTGGGATGGCGTACCCGCCCCCGTAAAAGCAGCCCCGCCGGTGCGGGGCCGCAAGCCCAAGGCCGAACAGCCTGCCCCCGAAAAGGCCGAAACTCCCAAGGCGGAAAAAGCCGCCAAACCCGCTGCGCCCGAAAAAAAGAGTGCGGCCAAGCCCTCTGCGGCAAAAAAGCAGAAGGCTCCCAAAATCGAAGCAAAAGAGGAACAACTCATGGATGATAACAAGCGCACCCCCGGCGGACGCGACAACAGCCGCCGTAACAATAACAACCGCCCCCGCCGCGAAGGCAATGCCCCCGCACAGGGCGCAGGCCGCGGCAGCAACGCCCAGCCGAAGTTCGACCCCCACTTTGTGAGCGCCCCGGAGGCCACCCCGCTCCGTTCTGCCAAGAAAAACGCTGCCATCCCCGCCGTTCCGGCCCAGACCATTCCTACCGCGATGCAGAACCGCCAGCCCGCCCAGCGCAGCGAGAACAATGGCCGCAATGGTGCAGGCCGCAGCCCCCGCAATGAGCGGAACGACCGCAGCGCCCGCCCGGCTCAGCCTGCCCAGCAGAACAGCCAGCGCAATGAGAACCGCAATGGCCGCAGCAACAACCACAATGAGCAGAGCGGCGCAGGCCGTGCGTCCCGCGCCCCCAAGGCAGAGCAGTCCGGCCGCAATAACCGCAGCCGCAGCAATAATGTCCCGACGAAGGACGAAGACCCGGGCCTCGTGCTCATCAGCCGCCGCCCGCCGCAGCAGAAGTTCACCAGCTTTGAGGAGTATATGAACGCCCACGGCGGCGAGACGGCTCCCATCGAGGACCACAGCGAGGAAGTGTGATGGCAGAGGGATTCGCCCCGTGGTGCTGCCCGCTGTGCGGCGCACCGCTTGCCGGGGATAACGCACTGAAATGTCCCTCTGGCCACAGCTTCGACCGGGCCAAAGAGGGCTACTGGCATCTGCTGCCGGTGCAGAACACCCGTACCAAGGCCCCCGGCGACAGCAGGGAGATGGTCGCTGCCCGCCGCGCGTTCCTGAGCGCGGGCTACTACGGCATCTTCGGGCAGGCGCTGGGAGAACTCTGCCTCGAGTACGGTCAGCCGAAAGCCGGAAAGCCGCTCCATCTGTTGGACGCAGGCTGCGGCGAGGGCTGGTATGACCGGTGCATCGCCCGGCAGTTCGAAGAGGCGGGCCTCCCGCTGGAATTGGCCGGTTTTGACATCGCAAAGCCAGCCGTGCGTCTGGCTGCGAAGGCCCTGCCCTCGGCCCGGTACGCCGTGGCGTCCAGTTTCCATCAGCCGGTGCGCACAGGCTGGGCGGATGTGCTGCTCAACTGCTTCTCGCCCTTCGCGCAGGAGGAGTTTCTCCGCGTCCTGCGCCCCGGCGGACGGCTCATCTACGCCGTGCCGGGTGCAGAGCATCTCTTCCAGATGAAGGCCGTCCTCTACGAAAAGCCTTACAAGAACCCGGTGCAGGAAGTGGCGTATCCAGGCTTTGAAGCCATCGGAGAGCGGGAAGTCTCCGGCAGCATCACGGTGCCTGCCGGGCAGCTGGAAGCCCTCTTCGCCATGACGCCCTACTACTGGAAAACGCCCCGGGACGGCGCAGCCCGTCTCGCGGCACTGCCGGAATTGACAACGGACATCTCGTTCCGGTTCCTCGTATTTGAAAAACAATAAAGCAAAAAGAGCGTGTGCTGCAGGCACACGCTCTTTTTGTTTTATGAGTACATCAGACAGGAATGGAAGTTGGTTACTTTTCGGCCTTCGGTTCAGATGCTTTTTGGGCCTTGGGCAGCAGGTTTGCACGCTCGAGGGCCGGGCGCAGGGCCAGATAGAGGATGACGACGCAGACGGTGGAGGCCACGCTGTTCACGAAGGTGACGCCGCCGGTGATCTTGGTCAGAGCCTTGGCGATGGTGTACTCCTGGCCGAAGATGTAGACGTTGCGGAAGTAGCCGAGGAACGGGTCGGTGAAGACATTCAGCAACAGGCCGGAGGCAGCTGCGACGATCACCTTGGCCAGATAGCCGGGGGTGTGCTTGTCCAGCTCACGGAGCTTGAACACCTTGTGAGCGACCGCACCGCAGGTGATGCCGATGATGAACTTCAGGATGAAGGTGGTGACGGCATAGCCCGGGTCACCGGCCAGGATGTCGGCCAGAGCCAGACCGATGGCGCCGGCCAGACCGCCGGATACGCCGTCCAGCAGCAGGGCGGTCAGGGCGGTGAAGGTGTTGCCCAGATGGAACGAAGAGCCGCCGTAGAACGGCACACGGAAGAACAGGTAGGCCACGAGGCTCAGCGCGGCCATGACGCCGGTGAGCGCCAGCTCGTGGACGGTGAAGGTACGCTTATACAGCACACTTGCAAAGACGATAACGATGACGACGACTGCCAGCAGCAGCCACATTGCAGTTGTTGACATGATTTTCCCTCCCAGTTTTACGAAATACCCACAAAACCGATTGACTTTTTTGGTTCTTGCGGGTATGCTCCTATTATACGCAAAACTGGCACTGTGCAAATACCCAGAATAAAGATTTTTTATGGGTCCAGTTTGGCGCACTGCCCGAAAAGGAGGGGCTTTTTATGGTCCATTTGACGACAGCACTGGACGCGGCGTCCGGTGTGCCGCTCTACGAACAGCTCTACCGCAGTCTCGCCGCCGAGATGCGGACGGGGGCGATTTCGGCCGGGACCCGGATGCCCGGCAAGCGGCGGCTGGCGGCAGAGCTTTCCGTCTCGGTGAACACGGTGGACGCGGCCTACCAGATGTTGGCGGCAGAGGGCTATCTGGAGGCGCGGGAGCGCAGCGGCTTTTATGTACAGGAATATCTGGCCCTGCCCGAGCGGACAGAGTCCGCCGCGCCGCCCCAGCTCGAGGCAGCGCCAGCGCCGGAGCAGCCCGTCCGCTACGACCTCTCCACCCGGGGCGTAGACCCGGAGCTGTTTCCGTTCCGCACATGGGCGCGGCTGCAAAAAGAGCTGCTGTACTCTTCGCCGGAGCTGCTGACCCACGGTGACGCGCAGGGCGACCTCTCGCTGCGGCAGGCGCTGGCCGAGTACCTTGAAGAGTACCGCGGTGTGCGGTGCGGCCCGCACCAGCTCGTCGTTGGCGCGGGTCTCGAATATCTGCTGGGTCTGCTGGCACCGCTCCTGCCCGGGCCGGCGGCAGTGGAAAATCCCGGCTACCCCCGCGCCCGGCAGGTGTTGGAAAACAACGGCGTCTCTTGCTGTTGTCTGCCGGTGGACGAGGACGGGCTTTCCATCCGGGCGCTGTCGGAGTCGGGGGCGGCGGTGTGCTACGTCACCCCCAGCCACCAGTTCCCCACGGGCGTCACCATGCCCGCCGGACGCCGGGCAGAACTGCTCCACTGGGCGGCACGGCGTCCCGGACAGCGGTACATCATCGAGGACGACTACGATTCTGAGTTCCGTTTCGACACCCGGCCCCTGCCCAGCCTGCAGGGGATGGCGGGGGCCGACGGGCCGGTGGTCTACCTCTCCACCTGCTCCCGCAGCCTCGCGCCCAGCATCCGCATCGCCTACATGGTGCTGCCGGAGCAGCTTCTGCCCGCATGGCATGCGAAATACGCCCTCTACTCCGGCACGGTGAGCCGTTTTGAGCAGCAGACACTGGCGCGGTTCATCACCGGCGGTTACTTCACCCGCCATCTGGCCCGGGAGCGGGTGGCCTATAAGGCCCGGCGGGACGCCCTGACAAAAGCCCTGCGGGAAGCCTTTGCGCCGGAAGAACTGCACCTCACCGGCCTGCACACCGGCCTGCACTTGCTGGCCGAACTGCGGGACCCGCCGCCGGACGATGCTCTCCGGGCCGCCGCTGAGGTCGAGGGCGTCCGGTTCAGCCTCCTGAGTGACTATGACCTCACCGGCGGCGGGGCCGCTCTGGGCGGGACGCTGGTGCTGGGTTACGGCTCGCTGGCTGACGAAAGCTGTGCCTCGGTGGGTGAGACGTTGAAGAGGGTCTGCACGGCGGCATGGGAGTCGTCGGTGAGGGTGTAGCATTCGCCGTCCCACCCGCCGGGCAGGGCCTCGGCGTGGATGGCGGCAGAACGGTCGGCGAGAAATTCCAGCGTATCTTCTAAGATGAGCAGGTCCTGCGCCGTCAAATCGGTGAGCAGGCTCGAGCTGTGGGCGCGCAGGGCGTCCGGCAGGGTAGCGGGCAGAAGTTCCAGCTCCTGCCGGAAAAAGGCGTCCCACACCGCCGCCCGGGCGGCGGCTTTGTGGGCGGGCGGGACAGTGTCCTCCATCCCGTTGAGCAGTTCTTCTGCCTCCCGGGCCGAGATGGCCTGCACATTGGAACTGCACCCGGTGACGACCAGCTCCTCGGCGGTCAGCGCTCCCGAAAAACCCACCCGAAGCATCCCGTACCGGTCGGCGATGGCTTGCAGAACGGACGGCGAAAGGGCGAGATAGTGGGTGTCCTCGGGCAGGGAGAGAGCTGAGAGAAGTGCTTCCCGGCAGCGGGCCGGGCCGGCGGCGCGGTAGCAGTCGGAGAGGGCGGTTTCGTCCGCTCCGAAGGGTACGGTCAGCTCTCCGGGCAGAGCCAGCGCATGGATGCAGTTCTGACTGGCATTCAGGTAGAGCAGCAGAAAGCCGGGTGCTGTCGTCTCGGTGGGGGCGATGCAGACCAGCAGACTCAGGCGGTTCTCTTCCTTCGGCTGACGGATGGCGACGCCGCTCTGAGGCCGGGAGGCCAGTCTTGTCCGCAGAGAGCGGCGGGTGAGCAGCACGGTGCCGCCCACCAGCGGCAGCAGCACCAGCAGCGCCGCCAGCAGTGCTGCCCAGAAGGGCCTCCAGCCTTTTTCTTTCATCTCGTTCCTCCCTGAGAAGCCGTTTTCGTAAGCATTGCACACCGCCTGAGCGGTCTTTTTATCCGTATACTGCGTTGCTTCCCCTTGCAATCCACCAAGGATTGCTGCGGGAAATCGCCTTGTCTGCGGGTAAAAATCCTCGCCATTCGGCGAACCCCGCTCACGAAAACAGCTTCTAAAAAACTGCATAAAGCATGGCCTGATGGGGGAACCTTTATGCAGAAAAGGAGGGAAATGCTATGAAATTCGATGATACCCCCAGCAGGGAAGAACGGGAAGACTTCTGGCTCGACCTCGGCCCGGCCAGTGCCTACGAGGGGCTGGACTGCTGTGAGACAGCCCGCCGCGACGGCGACGCCAGCCCGGACGGCCTTGCCCATGGTTTCGAAGGGGCCGAAAGCCCGGAAGACCTCGTGGCCCCGCCCGACGACGACCCGGACAGCGAACCGGTGCCGCATCTGCCGCCCCAGCTGAAAGCGCTGGAGTGGCTGGACACGATGGGCAGCCCCGATGATGTACCGCCCATCGACCGATAAAGGACGAAAAAAGTCATACCATAATAAAATTCACTTTCTGGTATGAAAGATGAAACTCGGGAATAAAATGCGGTAAAAGGCTTGCCAAGAAGCCAAAAATGTGATAAAGTATCTCCATTGTGTACAGTTGTGCATGTGGTGAGAACCAAATCGCAAGATGTGCCGCCCGGTGAGCCGGGTGTGCCGCACTCTGGAGAAGCCTGCAGGAGGCGGGTGCCGAAGGTGTAAGGCCGTTTGGGCCGATCTCTCAGGCAAAAGGACAGAGCAAACGTCTTTTGCGCAGGAAAGGTGTCCTGTGCGGGGTCATACGCTGAGTTTTTTGCGGGCAGAGCCTTTGGAAAAGAGGTTCTGCCCGCATTTTTGTTTGGGATGATCAGAGGGGGATTTCATATGGTAGACATCGTCACGCGCGTCAACAATGTGGTCAACGGCTTCGTCTGGGGGCCGTTCGGTCTGGCACTGCTGCTCTGCACCGGCCTGTGGCTCAGCGTCCGCACCGGCTTTTTCCAGTTCCGGCGGATGGGCTACTGGCTCAAGCATACCATCGGTGCTATTTTTACCAATAAGGACGTCACCGCCCACACCAGCAAGGAAGACATGGCCATCAGCCAGTTCCAGAGCATGTGTACGGCACTGGCAGGCACCATCGGCACCGGCAACATCGTGGGCGTGGCTACGGCCATCGTCTCCGGCGGCCCGGGCGCCATCTTCTGGATGTGGGTCATGGCCCTGCTGGGCATGATGACCAGCTTTGCGGAGAACGTGCTGGGCGTCTACTACCGCCGCAAGAACGAAAAAGGCGAGTGGAACGGCGGCGCGATGTATTATCTGACCGACGGTCTGGGCGCAAAGCCCGGCTGTAAGGCAGTGGGCAAGGTGCTGGCTGTTCTGTTTGCCTGCTTCTGCATCCTCGCGTCTTTCGGTATCGGCAACATGAGCCAGATAAACTCCATCGCCGGCAACATGAACGCGGCCTTCCATGTGCCGTACCTCGCCACCGGCCTTGCGCTGATGGTGGTCACGGCCCTCATCGTCATCGGCGGACTCAAGCGGGTGGCCGCTGTCACGGAAAAGCTGGTGCCGCTGATGGCACTGTTCTATGTTGCAGGTGCGCTCATCATCGTGGTCATGCACGCGGGCAATATCCCGGCGGCACTGGCGGCTATCTTCAAGGGTGCATTCAACCTCAACGCCGCAGGCGGCGGCGCGCTGGGCTACGGCATCAGCCAGACCATCACCTGGGGCTTCAAGCGCGGCGCGTTCTCCAACGAAGCCGGCCTCGGTTCTGCGGTCATGGTCAACTCGGCCTCTAACGTCAAGGAGCCGGTGCATCAGGGCATGTGGGGCGTGTTTGAGGTCTTTGCCGATACCATCGTGGTCTGCACCCTGACGGCCCTCGTCATCCTGACCACCGGCGTGGTAGAACTCGAGAGCGGCGCTGTCCTCGCAGGCGTGCAGGACAATGCGCTGGTGGGCCAGGCGTTCACGGCGGCTTTCGGCAGTTTCGGCCCGAAGTTCATCGCCGTGTCCATCCTGCTGTTCGCCTACTCCACCACCCTCGGCTGGAGCCACTACGGCACCAAGGCCGTGGAGTATCTCTTCGGCACGGCGGGAAGCCGCATCTATAAGGTCGTCTTTGTCTGTATGACCGTCGTGGGCGCGACCATGAAGCTGGGCCTCGCGTGGGACCTCTCCGACACCTTCAACGGCCTGATGATGATACCGAACCTCATCGGCGTGCTGGCATTGTCCGGCACTGTGGTGGACATCACCAGGAACTACTTTGCCCGCCGCGTCCGGGGCGAGGACATCGAGCCCATGTGGTCGGCCTTTGAAGAGTATCAGAAGGAAGAAGAGGCCGAGGCTGCCGCCGAGGAGGCGGAGCTGGATAAGGCCGTGAACGAATAACACAAAAAACAAGACCCCCGGAGAAATGCCCTCCGGGGTCTTGTGCTGCTTCATGTCTTTCTCTTTTTCCGTGGGACAGGGGCGGGGCGAAGCTTTGCCGCCGCCCGCCCGGCGATGATGCCGCTGCCGAAGGCCCAGTGGAGGTTGTAGCCGCCGCAGCTGCCGGCGCAGTCCAGCGTCTCGCCCACGAAGTAGAGTCCCGGACAGCCCTTGAACTGGAAATCGTCCTCTACCTCGTCCAGCAGCAGGCCGCCGCCGGTGGTCTGAGCCTGCTTCCAGCCGCAGGGCGTCAAGCCCTCGAACCGCCAGCACTTGGCCGTGGCGGCGAGTTTCGGCCACGCGGAGGCGGGCAGGGCGCGGGCGTTTTCAGGCAGACCGGCATCGGCCCAGAGGGCGCGGCCCAGCTTTGCGGGCAGCAAGCCCAGCCAGAACTCTGCCGCCTCGCTGCCCAGTAGTCCGACCCGCTGGGCGAACAGCGCGGCCAGCTCGGTTTCACTCAGAGCAGGGAAGAGGTCGAGGGCCACGACAGGCCGCTTCGGCCCGCGCCCCGGGGCCAACAGACCCGAAAGCTGCATGATGCAGATGCCCGAAAGCCCGTACTCGGTGAACTGCACCTCGCCCGTTTCCCGGGCAAGCACGCGGCCATCTGCGCCGTCCAGCAGGCTGGCGCAGCCCTTGGCCCGGATGCCGGCCAGCGACTTGCGGGGATGAGCACACTGCAGGGCTGTCAGGCAGGGATAGAGGGGGGCCATCCGTCCACCGCACTGGGCGGCGAACCGGGTGCCGAAGCCATCGGTGCCGAACTGAGGGCCGGCATCACCGCCCATGGCGCAGATGACGGCGTCGGCCCGCAGGGTCTCGCGGCCTGCCTCTGTCTCGATTTGGACGGCATAGCCGCCCCGGCTCTGGCTCAGGTTCTGGACGGTGCAGCCGGTGCGCACCTCGACGCCCAGTCTCGACAGATGGTGCTCCAGCAGGGCCAGTACGTCCGCCGCCTGATTGGAATACGGGTACACCCGCCCGGCCTCGTCGGTGCGGGGGTAGAGGCCGAGGCTCTCGAACCACGCCAGCGGCGCAGCCTCGTCCACGGCGCTCAGCAGGCGGCGCAGGGCCTTGGGACTGCTGGTGAAATACCGCTCCGGCGTGATGTCACGGTTGTCGAGATTGCAGCGCCCGTTGCCGGTGGCCAGAAGCTTTTTGCCCACCTTCGCGTTTTTGTCCAGCACGGTGATGTGTGCGCGGCCCTCTGCGGTCTGTGCTGCCGCCAGCGCAGCGGCCAGACCGGCTGCGCCGCCGCCCAAAATCAAAATCTGCTGCATCCTCTGCCCATCCTTTCTGTAGTAAATTTATTGTATCATAGCCGCCCCTGTTTGGCAAACACAGGACGGGCAGGTGTATATTTCCCTGCCGCTTCCACATAATAACTACACAGCATGGGAAAATGCAGAATGGGAAGGATGGTACACAGATGAAAGCAACCGGAATCGTCCGCCGCATCGATGAGCTGGGCCGGGTGGTCATCCCGAAGGAGATACGCCGCACCCAGCGTATCCGCCGCGGCGACCCCCTCGAGATCTTCACCACCGGCGACGGCGAGGTCATCTTTAAGAAGTATTCCCCGGTGGGGGAGCTGCACGGGGTGGCGGTGCAGTACGCCGAAGTGCTGAGCCGAAGCTTCGCCTTGACGGCCTTCGTGGCGGACCGTGACCGCATCCTCGCTGCAGCCGGGTCGGGGAAGCGCGACCTTGCCGACCGCAGCGTCAGCCAGCCGCTGGAAAAGGTGATGGAGTCCCGCAAGCCCTACCTCAGCGAGGGCGACCCCGAGCATGTCCTGCTGCCCTGCGAGGGCTCGCTGCGGCCATTGCTCTGTGCGTGGCCCATCATCGCGGCAGGGGATGTCACCGGGGCCGTGGGTCTGCTGGCCGAGGACCGCACCCAGCAGCCCGACCCTGCCCAGCAGAAGGCTGTGGCTGTGGCGGCAGCGTTCCTGGCAAAGCAGATGGAAGAGTGAACATTATTATAATAGAGGGAGCGTCTGCGTTTCTGGCAGGCGCTCCCTTTTTTGTTTATGACAGAATTATGAATCTTTATAAACTTTTTCGAGAAGCTATTGACAGGGAAAAATTTTTGGCTATAATGGTCTTAGCACTCAGGAAGATGGAGTGCTAAAGAAACGAAAGCCAAAAAGGAGGCAGGCGCTATGACGATGGATGCACGCAAGCAGCGAGTCTTGCAGGCGATCGTGGCGCTGTATGGCCTCGAGGGCGAGCCTGTGGGCAGCAGTGTGCTGGCAAACTATTTTGATATGGCCGTGTCCAGCGCCACGCTGCGCAACGAAATGGCGGCGCTGACCAAGCTGGGTCTGCTGGAGCAGCCCCACACCAGCGCGGGCCGTGTCCCCAGTGCCAAAGGCTACCGTTATTATCTCGACAATCTGCTGACGGACGACCAGCCGCTGGACCGCGTGACCCACGCCCGCGTCGAAGCCGTTTTCGCCAGCCTCGACCATGAGCCGGAAAAGCTCGCACAGGGCGCTGCAAAGGCGCTGGCCGCCATCAGCGGCTGCACCGCAGCCGTCAGCACCCCTTGTGCCGAAGACCTCTGCGTCGCCCACTACGAAGTCGTTCAGGTGGGCCGCAGCGCGGCGGCTGTGCTGGCCGTCACGACGGCGGGCTACGTTCGCACCCGTGTGGCGCGGGTCCGCACAGGCCTCTCCCGCGAGAACGCCGCTGCGCTGGCCGCGCTGCTCAACCGCAACCTGACCTTCGTTGCGCCGGTGGACCTGTCCAACCGGCTGCTGGCAGAGCTGTGCAGCCAAATCGACCCGGAGCTGGTTCCGGTCATCAGCGCAGCCGCTGCAATTTTGCAGGATTCCGCACAGCCCCACGTATTTCTGGGCGGTGAGCAGTACCTGCTCAACTGGCCGCAGCTCGAAGGCAAGGTGGGCGACATCCTCACCCTGCTGAACGACGAAGAGCAGGCGGCCCACATCATCGCACCCCCGGCAGACCGCAGTGAGAGCGTGCTGCTGGGTGAGGATCTGGAACCTCAGATCCCCGGCTTGTGCATCGTCAGCGACCGCTACCTGGTAGGCGGCGGGCTGTGGGGTACGGTGGCCCTGATCGGGCCGACCCGGATGCCCTTCCAGAAGCTGATGCCGCTGCTCCACCTCTTCGCCGACGAGCTTGGCGAGGGCATGAGCGGTAAACGAAAAGACACCCCGCAGATGGCCGCACCCCGGCGGACTGTGATATATAAGGAGGATCTGGAATGAGCGAAGAGACCAAAAAGACGGCAGAAGCTCCCGAGCAGGAAGCAAAGGAGACCGAAGCCGCACCTCAGGAAGCGCCCGAGACCGCCGCAGCCCCCGAGAAGGAGGCCGAGGCAGAACCCGCAGACGCCAAGAAGAAAGATGGCTGGTTCAATAAGAAGGCACGCGAGATGGACGCCGTAAAGGCAAAGCTCGACGCAGCCGAGAAGAATGCCGCACAGGCCAAAGACCAGCTGCTCCGGATGGCAGCGGAGTACGAGAACTACCGCAAGCGCTCCACCCGCGAGGCTGACCAGAAGTTCAACGATGGCGTGTCCTTCGCCGTGAACCAGATCATCCCCATCCTGGACACGCTGGAAATGGCAGCCAACGCCCCCACCACCGACGAGAACTACAAAAAGGGCGTGACTATGACGCTGGACAAAGCCGCCAAGGCACTGGATGCCCTCCATGTGGAGGAGATCGAGGCGCTGGGCAAGCCCTTTGACCCCAACTTCATGAACGCCGTCCAGCAGATCCCCGCCCCGGACGGGCAGGAGAGCGGCACCGTCATCACGGTGTACCAGAAAGGCTACAAGCTGGGCGACAAGATCGTCCGCCACGCGACCGTCGTGGTGGCCGAGTAAATCCGCAAAGACCCGCAGGGGTTTTGAATATAGACATCCGCTTCACATCTAAGCATGAGATAAACAAGTTCTTTTGAGAGGAGACTTCATTTATGAGCAAAATCATTGGTATTGACCTTGGTACTACGAATAGCTGCGTGGCTGTCATGGAGGGCGGCGAGCCCGTCGTCATCGCAAACTCTGAGGGCGCCCGCACCACCCCGTCTGTTGTTGGCTTCACCAAGACCGGTGACCGTCTGGTCGGTCAGGTCGCAAAGCGTCAGGCCATCACCAACCCCGAGAATACCGTTTCTTCCATCAAGCGTCAGATGGGTACCGACCACAAGGTGACCCTGAACGGCAAGGAGTACACTCCCCAGCAGGTCAGCGCTATGATCCTGCAGAAGCTGAAGGCTGATGCGGAGGCTTATCTGGGCGAGCCTGTCACCGAGGCCGTCATCACCGTTCCTGCTTACTTCAACGACAGTCAGCGTCAGGCTACCAAGGACGCCGGCACCATCGCCGGTCTGAACGTCAAGCGTATCATCAACGAGCCTACTGCCGCTTCTCTGGCATACGGCATCGATAAGGAAGATGACCAGAAGATCATGGTCTACGACCTGGGCGGCGGCACCTTCGATGTCTCCATCATCGAGATGGGCGACGGCGTCACCGAAGTTTTGGCCACCAACGGCGACACCCATCTGGGCGGCGACGACTTCGACCAGCGCATCATCGACTGGATGGCTGACGCCTTCCAGACCGAGAACGGCATCGACCTGCGCAAGGATAAGATGGCCGCTCAGCGCCTGAAGGAAGCTGCCGAGAAGGCAAAGATTGAGCTGTCCAGCGCTATGAGCAGCCAGATCAACCTGCCCTTCATCACTGCTGACGCTACCGGCCCCAAGCATCTGGATATGACCCTGACCCGTGCAAAGTTCAACGAGCTGACCGCAGATCTGGTCGACCGCACCATGACCCCTGTCCGCAAGGCTCTGCAGGATGCCGGCCTGCGCGCATCTGATCTGAAGAAGGTCCTGATGGTCGGTGGTTCCACCCGTATCCCCGCTGTCTACGATGCAGTCAAGAAAGAGCTGAACTGCGAGCCCTTCAAGGGCATCAACCCCGATGAGTGCGTGGCTGTCGGTGCTGCTATCCAGGGCGGCGTCCTGCAGGGCGACGTCAAGGGTCTGCTGCTGCTGGATGTCACCCCGCTGAGCCTCGGCATTGAGACTCTGGGCGGCGTCTGCACCAAGATCATTGAGCGCAACACCACCATTCCTACCCACAAGAGCCAGGTCTTCTCCACCGCTGCGGATAACCAGCCCTCTGTTGAGATTAATGTCCTGCAGGGCGAGCGTGAGTTTGCCCGCGACAACAAGAGCCTCGGCGTCTTCCATCTGGACGGCATCGCTCCGGCTCCCCGTGGTGTGCCTCAGATCGAAGTCACCTTCGATATTGATGCAAACGGCATCGTGAAGGTCAGCGCGAAGGATCTGGGTACCGGCAAGGAGCAGAACATCACCATCACCGCTTCCACCAACATGTCCAAGGACGACATCGACAAGGCTGTGAAGGAAGCTGAGCAGTTTGCTGCCGACGATAAGAAGAAGCGCGAGGAAGTGGACATCCGCAACGGCGCCGACCAGATGGTCTTCCAGACTGAGAAGATGCTGAAGGAGAACGGCGACAAGATGCCCGCCGACGTCAAGAGCGAGGCTGAGGCAAAGCTGGCCGACCTGAAGACCGCTGTCCAGTCCGGCTCCATCGACGACATCAAGGCAAAGCAGGATGCTCTGAGCCACGTCTTCGAGAAGATGTATCAGGCTGCCGCTGCTGCCCAGCAGCAGGCCGCAGGCGCACAGCCCGGCCCCGATGCTGGCGCAAACGGCCAGCAGAAGCCCAACGATGACGGCGTTGTGGACGCAGACTTCAAGGAAGTCTGATTTGAGACACAGCAGTGCGTATCCGGCCAAACCGGCGGGTATGCGCGTAGAATAGCAAAAGCCGCTCCGGTTTTGCCGGGGCGGCTCTTGCTGGTTATAGAGAAAACCTCTCAGTCTCGCTGACGCTCGCCAGCTCCCCTGATAGGGGAGCCATTGGAAGGCCGGTCAGTCTTGTACAGATTTGCTTGAGGCTGTCTGTACTGGAAGCGGCAGTGCGCTGCTATATAGGGGAGGTTGCTGCTTATACGAGAGGTGATTGGATTATGGCACAGGAGAAACGTGATTACTACGAAGTGCTGGGTGTATCCAAGACGGCCACCGACGCGGAGATCAAAAAGGCTTACCGCAAGCTGGCCATGAAGTACCACCCGGACTATAATCCCGGCGACAAGGAAGCCGAGGAAAAGTTCAAGGAGATCAACGAGGCGAACGAGGTGCTTTCGGACCCGAAGAAGCGCCAGCTCTACGACCAGTACGGCTTTGCCGGTGTTGACCCCAACTACGCTGCCCAGAACGGCGGCGGCCCCGGCGGCTTTGGCGGTTTCAGCGGCTTTGGCGGCGACGGTGTTGACCTTGGCGATATTTTCGGCGACATCTTTGGCGGCGGCTTCGGCGGTTTTGGCGGCTCGAGCCGTTCGGCGAACCCCAACGCCCCCCGCAAGGGCCAGGACATCCGGGTGCGCATCACCCTGACGTTTGACGAGGCGGTGCATGGCTGTAAGAAGAACATCACCATCACCCGTCAGCAGGAGTGTACCGAGTGCCACGGCAGCGGCTGCGCCGCCGGTTCCAGCCCGGAGACCTGCCCTGACTGCGGCGGCAGAGGCTTTGTCATTCGTCAGCAGCGTACGCCCTTCGGCGTCATGCAGACCCAGCAGCCCTGCTCCCGCTGCGGCGGCAAGGGCAAGCTCATCAAGAACCCCTGCAAGAGCTGCCACGGCAGCGGCACCATCGCGGTCAAGAAGACTCTGGAGGCCAATGTCCCTGCGGGCATCGACGACGATCAGGGCTTCCGTCTCTCGGGCATGGGCAATGCCGGCACCAACGGCGGCCCCGCAGGTGACGTCATCGTGGCGGTGACTGTCCAGCCCAGCGAGGTGTTCCAGCGCGACGAGAACAACATCTACGTCGTCTTCCCCATCACCTACAGTCAGGCTGTCCTGGGCGATACCATCACAGTGCCTTCCATCGACGGCAAGGTCGAGGTCAATGTGCCGGAAGGCACCCAGAGCGGCACCACCTTCCGCCTGCGCGGCAAGGGCGTCCAGTATGTGAATGGCAGAGGTCGCGGCGATATGTACGTCAAGTGCGAGGTCGAGATCCCCAAGAAGCTCAGCCGCACCCAGCGTGAGGCCCTGAAGAAGTTCGAGGGGACCCTGAAAGAGGATAACTACGAAAAGCGCAAGGGCTTCTTCAAAAAGCTGAAGGATATGTTCAATAACTAAATCAGCACGTCCATAAACAGGCAGAGGCATCCGGTTTGGGTGCCTCTGCTTTTGTATGGACAGATAAAAAGAGGGCGGCGGCCCTTCCCTTGCGGGAAGAGCCGCCGCCTTTGTTGTTCTTTGGAGTCTCCTGATTTGTTAAAGCAGGATAATAGCTGCGTTGCTCACAAGGCCGATTCCGGTAGCGGAGGTGCCCAGAACCCAACTGGCACACGCAAGGTCATAGAGGAAATTAGATACACTCTTCCCCATATCATTTGCGAAATAGTCCAGACCGTCCTGAGTCCAAGTATTAGGGTTCTTCTTGCGGTAATCACGGATAGCGGTGACGCCCGCAAGCCATGCATAAGGAGGGAAGACCCATGCAGCGATAGCCTGAATAGCACTGGCACCACCGGTGGTATAGGTCATTTCCTCTTCGTTCATCACGCAGTAGGAAGCGGGAAGCATCATGATGTTTTCCATAATAGCACTCCTTTACGAACAATATCCCAAAACGATGCACGGTACATCGTTTTTTCAAAAGAAACCGCAGTTACAGGATGAGCAGCAGAGCGCTCAGGGGAGCGAGAGCCACCACCGTACCGGTGGAAACAACGTCACGCAGGAAGTTGGAAGGCGATTTGGACATATCGTCGCCGATGGCGTCCATTGCACGGCCCATAACGGTGAGAGGATTGCCCCTGCGGTTGCTGTCAACGCTCAGCCAGTCTCTGGCCTGCGAGATGCCCCAGACATAGCTGGAAGCCAGAACGGCCACGCCCACGATGGTGACGATGCCGCCAACAGCGCTGCCGCCGGTGGTGTAGGTCATCTCATCGTCAGAAAGCACTGCGTAATCAGCAGGCAATTCCATATATTTCTTCATAAAGAATCACTCCTTCATATCAGCAGGCGGCGCACCGCACTGCAAAGATCCCTCTTGCAGAGCAAACATCTCTGACAGCATCATTCTACTACAACGCTGGATTTTGTGCAAGGGTTTTGGACAGAAACCACAAAAACCCGGGAAAATGCATGAAAAACACCTCGGAAGTTTGTGGAAAAATACTGCAATAATTCCCGGTATCAGCCCGCTACGCCGGCCCGGTAGAGGTAGGGGTCGCTCTTGAAGCTGTCGAAACTGTAGAGCACGAGGAGCTGGTCGTATGCATTGTCCGCGATGAGCTTGTCCAGCCCGTAGTTGTAGTTGCGGAAATCCACCACGTCGATGTCGGCGTAGTTGGCCGTCAGATAAGGCACGAAGCAGTTGGCGTAACTGTCCTTGATGACGAGAATGCGCCCGGTGCCGTCGCCCCTGATGCGGCTCAGGCCGTTGTTGCCGTGGAGGAACATGGCATACTTGTCGTAAACGTCCAGCTTGGCCGTGTCGTAAAGGCCGGTCGTCTCGCCGTCGGCGGGCTGGCCGGGGCCGCTGACCGAGTAGATGGTCAGCGCGTTCGGCAAGTCGTAGTAGAGGATGGTGTCTGGCTCTGCATCCGGCGTCCGTGCCTTGGAGTAGTGGGTGCCATAGAAGCCGTCCGCCGCCAGCACGGTGTGGGCCGAGGGGTCAAAAGGCGTGAGGCTCAGAGCGTCACAGAGCTGCTTGTAGGCATAATAAGCGCCGGTGCTTGTCCAGTGGTGGTCGGTGCGGTAGTAGATATATTCGTCTTTGTGGTCGGTGAGGGTCTGCCGCACGTCCACAAAGCGGCCTCCGGCGGCCTGTACGGCCTTGGAAAGCGAGTCGAGATAACAGTCCTCATCCAGCAGCGGAGCCCCCGCAGGGACGTTTGACGGGTAGATGGCGGACGCCGCAGGCACCAGCATCACGTTGACCTTGCCCGGGTATCGCTGACAGAGTGCTTCCAGTGCGGCAGTGTTCTTGGGCAGGGTGCGGGTCTCGCTGGAAACGAGGCCGTAGGTGCGGGGGAACATCATGTGCTGTTTGCCCAGCAGGATGCCGCCGCTCTGCTCCTTCTGCATCACCTTCGTTTCCACGGTGCTCTGCAGGGCGACCCAGTTGTCACGGCCCGCCACCTGGTCTTTGACGTATTTCGTGTAGGCCGTGAAAAACTTGTTCAGCCCATCAGCCGAGACGCTGGACAGGCTGGGCCGCTGGGAGAGGGTGGTGTTTTCCAGTTCACTGTAGGCCCGGTCCGGCGTGACAAGGTCCAGCACGAACAGCCCGGCAAAAAACAGGGTGAATGCGATAAGGACCGGATAGCGGAAAATCGAAGCGGAGCGCTTTGAATGTTTGTCCATCGTTCACGCCTCCTCTTAAAAGTTGAAATACAGGAACGGGCTGTTGGTGCTGCCCACGACGTAAGCCATCGAGACCGTCAGCAGCACCAGAATGGTCAGCACCTTGGTGATGGCATTGCGGGAAAGCAGCTTCCACAGCTTTTCGATGAGCGGGGTGCAGCAGACGACGGAGACTGCCAGCAGTACGCCGTAGTTGCGCAGGAAGTAAAGGGGCATCACGCCGCCGGAAGGGATGAAAAGCTTGCGGAACAGCAGGCCGAACTCCACGCCTGCGTCGTTGCCCACGAACATGGCCCAGCCCACGACCACGAGGAAGAGGGTGTAGATATGGGGCCAGACCCTGCCCTTTTTGAGGTAGGGCAGGAGGAAGAGCTTTTCCAGAGCCAGCAGCACGAAATAGTACAGGCCCCAGCAGATGAAGTTCCAGTTCGCGCCGTGCCAGATGCCGGTGAGCAGTTCGACGACGAACAGGTTGAAGATCTGTCGCTTGAGGCCCTTGCGGTTGCCGCCGAGGGGAATATACACATACTCCCGGAACCAGCCGGACAGCGTCATGTGCCAGCGCCGCCAGAACTCGGTGATGGACGCGGAGATATAGGGGTAGTTGAAGTTCTGGGGGAAGTCGAAGCCCAGCATCCTGCCCATGCCGATGCCCATCAGGGAGTAGCCGGAAAAGTCGAAATAGAGCTGGAGCGAGTAGGCGATGACGCCCAGCCAGACCAGCGGGGTCGAGGCGTTGGCGAGGCCCACGAAGGAGACGGAGGGGCTGTCCGCTACGCCGATGATGTCCGTCCAGAGCGCACCGATGGCGTCGGCCAGCAGGACTTTCTTTGCCAGGCCGAAAGTGAACAGGGTCATGCCATCCTCGATCTGCTTGAGCTCATAGCGGCCTTTGTAGACGTGGAGACGGTCAGAGACGTCCCGGTACTTGACGATGGGGCCGGCGATGAGCTGGGGGAACATGACGACGTAAGCACCGAAATCAATGATGTTATGCTCCGTTTCCACATCCCGGCGGTAGACGTCGATGGTGTAGGAAAGTGTCTGGAAGGTGTAGAAGCTGATGCCCAGCGGCAGTACGCTGATGCCCTGAATGGGCGCAAAACCGGTGCCGAAGATGGCATTGATGCTGCTGAGCACGAAATTTGCATACTTGAAGTAGAAGAGCATCCCGAGACTGCCCGCCAGCGCGATGAGCAGCAGGATGAGACGGGCGGTCTTGTTCTGCTCGAAGCGCTCAAGCCCCAGGCCGCAGAGGTAGTTGATGAGGATGAGCGCCAGCATGACCGGGAAAAAACGCACCTCGCCCCAGCAGTAGAACACGAGGCTGCACAGGAACAGAACGGTATTTTTGAGTTTCGGGGGCGCGAGATAGTACAGCGCCAGTGTGATGGGCAGAAAGCGCAGCAGAAAGATGATGGTGCTGAAGACCACGGCGTCAGCCTCCTTTTAACATTGTGATAAAGCCGAAAAAGGCCGATGCCGCCACGGCACCGGCCCGAGAGAGTCTGTTTATTTGCCCAGAACGTCCTTCACGGCGCTGGTCAAATCAGAAGAGCAGTCGTTGGAAGCAATGACCATCACCACGAGGTCGTCACCGCCGTCGATGATGGCGTTCTCCACGTTGGACTGTGCCTGTGCAAACTCAGCATAGTTGCCGTAGAAAGCCACCTGGTCCTGCTGGTAGGTCTTGAGGGTGTCCATGACGTCCTGTGCCTTGCCAGCGGCGGGCTGGATGGCCAGCACCAGACCGGCGTCGCCGTTGTCGTTGCTCTTGAGGCCCCTGTAGCTGGTCACATCGTCGGCTTTCAGGCCAAAGTCGTACTCGATGTTCATGGCCGTTAGCTCAAACTGGTTGGAGATGGGGTCAGCCTCCAGCAGGGCGTCCACGGCAGAGGCCACGGCGTCGGAAGCGCCGTTCTCCTCAGCGGAAACGGAAGCTGTCGGCTCGGAAGAAGCGCTCTGGCCGGCGGCCTCGGAGGACGCTGCGCTCGAAGCGGCAGAGGATGCCGAAGAGGCAGAGCCGCCGCAGCCTGCCAGCAGGACACAGCCAGCAGCCAGCGCAGCAGCAGAAAGGACGAGTTTTAGACGAATATTCATAAAAGATTTCCCTCTTTTGTCGTTAAAATTCTGAGGCTCGGCCGCCCCGAAAACTGTTGGCCCAAAACCCCAAGATAGTCTACCATATCGACGGCAGAATTGCAAACGAAGCGTGAAATTTTAACCTTTTCTTCACCAGTGGATTCAGCCCTCGGCGGCGATGCTCTGCAGAGTCTCGATATAGTCCTCAAAGCACAGGCCACTGGCGTTGATCTTAGCGGCGTTCTCCACGCCCACGTACCGCCAGTGCCAAGGCTCGTAGATGATCTCCGTCTTGTCCTCGGCGTCCTTGGGGTAGCGGAGGATGAAGCCGTAGTCGCCCGCGTGCTCACAGAGCCAGCGGAAGGCGGCGGTCTTCTCGAAGCCTTCGTCCAGGCCGGTGTGCTCCGGGCTGTTCAGGTCGGCGGCGAGGCCGCAGTTGTGCTCGGAGTATCCCGGAGGGTTGACGACGGCAGCGGCCTTTTCCTTGGCAGTGGCGTTGTCGTAGCCCTTGTCGAGGTAGTATTTGGTCTTCCGCTCGTAGAGGCTGGTCTGGTACTTGACGCTGCGGTAGCCGCTCTGCATCCAGACGGTCACGCCGTCGGCGGCAGCAGCCTTCTGCATCTCGAGGAAGGCGTCGCAGGCCACGGTCTGCAGCGTCTTGTTGACGGCGGTGGCAGAGCCGCACTCCTTGGTATCAAAAGTATAGTCGTCCGGCATCTTGCTGGTGTGGTTCACCAGCACCATCAGCGGGTCGGCCAGCATGGCGCGGGCCTCGTCGGCGGTGAGGCCAAGGGCGTTGGCAGGCGCAGCGGTGTTCTCGGCGGAGCTCACAGTGGAATCGGCGATGCTCTGGGCCGGCATGGAGATGGCGGACGCCGCCGAAGCGCTGGGGATGGCGGCATGGCGGGTGAGCAGGAAGGAGACGCCGCCTGCGGCGACGCAGAGCATCACGGTAAGGCCGGCCACCCGGCGGATGGCGCGGCTGCGTCTGCGGCGGCGCACCTCGGCGCGGGTGAGGCGCCGGCGGTGAGGATGAGGAGCGGAGGGATTCATAATGGACCTTCTTTCTTGTTAAGGGTGTGTATATTTTTGCACACAGGCGGACATCCTATTCCCGGGAGGCGAACAGGATGAAAATGTCGGCTGAGGAATACGGGCGCAGGGTGCGCCGGGTCGGCCCGCCCTCGCCGCTGGGCGGGGACTGCCTCTGGGCGTTTGGCGTGGGCGGCGGTATCTGCCTGCTGGGCGAGGTTCTGCGCGGGTGGTATCTGACCATGGGGCTCGACAAAGAGCTGGCCGGGACGCTCACCAGCTGCACGCTGGTGGCGCTGTCGGCATTGCTGACGACGCTGGGCCTCTACCAGAAGCTGGCTGCGAAAGCGGGCGCAGGCACCCTCGTGCCCATCACGGGCTTTGCCAATGCGGTGGTCAGTGCGGCCATCGAGTTCAAGACCGAGGGCCGTGTGCTGGGGACCGGCGCGAAGATGTTCATCATCGCCGGGCCGGTCATCGTATACGGTACGCTGGCGGCGGTTCTCTACGGCAGCGTTTACTGGCTGCTGCAGTAAAAGTTCCTCTGCCAAGGATACGCATAAGGAAGTGCGGAAATTGCACTTTCACACTAAAATTCAGTATACCACAAAAAACAGATAAAATCAGCCCCATAAAGGAGGAAACTGCGATGGCTGCACGACGCGGAGACACTCTTTTGTTCCCGACGCCGCCCGTCGTGGCGGCTCATGCGGCCATCGGCGGCAAAAAGGAGGGCGAAGGCCCCCTTGCCGCCTGTTTCGACGAGCTGAGCGCCGACAACTTTTTCGGCCAGTCCAACTGGGAGGCCGCCGAGAAAGAAATGGTCCTGCGGGCGGCGCGGCTCTGCCTCAAAAAGGCTGAGACGACGCCGGATAAAGTCAGCCTCGCGCTGGCGGGCGACTTACAGGCCCAGTGTACCGCGTCCAGCTACGCCCTGCGGGAACTGGGCATCCCCTTTGTCGGCCTCTTCGGGGCCTGCAGCACGATGGCCGAAGCGCTGGGCCTCGGCGCGGCGCTGTGCAGTGCAGGCATGGCCGACGGCCTGCTGGCTATGACGTCCAGCCATTTCTGTGCGGCAGAACGTCAGTTCCGCACGCCGCTGAGCTACGGCGCTGTCCGCACGCCCACCGCCCAGTGGACGGCTACGGCGGCGGGTGCCTGCCTGCTGCGGCCCGCCGGTGAGGGTGTGCAGCTCTGCGCCGCCACCTTCGGACGGGTGCAGGACTATAAAATAAAAGACATCAACAACATGGGTGCGGCTATGGCCCCCGCTGCCGCCGCGACCCTTTTGCGCTATCTGAAGGACACCGGCAGCGCCCCGGCGGACTTCGACCGCATCTACACCGGCGACCTCGGCCATGTGGGCAGCCAGCTCCTGCGCGACCTGCTGGCGGCAGAAGGACTTCTGCTCAAGAACCATGTGGACTGCGGCTGCATCCTCTACGATGCCGCCGAGCAGACCGTAAAGAGCGGCGGCTCCGGCCCGGGCTGCTGCGCCTCCGTCCTCTGCGGGCATATCCTGCCGCGCCTCGAGAAAGGCACGCAGAAGCGGGTGCTCTTTATCGCCACCGGCGCGCTGATGAGCCAGACGACCTTTTTGCAGAAGGAGAGCATCCCGGCCATCGCCCATCTCGTGGAGCTGCGCAGCCCGCAGCAGAAGGAGGAAAACGGATGAATTACTTCTGGGCCTTCGTGGTGGGCGGCTGCATCTGCGTCATCGGCCAGCTGCTCATCGACCTCACCGGCCTGACCCCGGCCCGCATCCTGACGGGCTATGTGGTGGCGGGCGTTATTCTCTCGGCGGTGGGATGGTATGCGCCGCTGGCGGAGTTCGCAGGCTGCGGCGCTACCGTGCCGCTGCTGGGCTTCGGCCATCTGCTGGCGAAAGGCGTGCGGACGGCCATCGAAGAGGAAGGGGCCATCGGAATCCTCACCGGCGGGCTGACTGCTGCCGCGGCAGGGATCACCACCAGCCTTGTGTGCGGAGTCGTCTGCTCGTGGGTGGGGAAGAGTCATGACCAGAATTAGAAAAACATCCCGGCTCAAACCGGGATGTTTTTGTGTGTAAGGCGGGCCGTTTCGCCTCATTTTTCGCCCGGAGTGCGTTATATTGGGGCCAGAAGGAGGCAAAAGCCATGCGACAGGAAACACAATGGACGACGATCTTCTGGGAGAGCTGGACGGCGCTGGCGCTCTGCGCAGCGGCGGTGTTCTGGCCCGGCAGTGCGGTGCTGGGTTATCCGGCTGTACTCTGGCCGGGGCTGGCCCTTGCGGCGGCGGTCCCCGTCCTCTGGGCCGGGTGGTGGCTCTGGGCGGAGAAGGCTCCGCCGCTTCCGGAGGAGGAGCTGATGGCGAAACCAGGGAGGATACATATTGTTACTGAGGAGGCTCTTCTGTGATGATGGGAGAGCGTTTTCTCGCGCCGGTGGCGCGGGGGTAGAGCGCTTTTTCGCTGGGCTAAGTTCTCTTTTGCGTGCCAAAAGAGAACCAGAAAAGCACCGGCGATTTCGACGCGCTGGATCCACGAGAAAGGGGCTGCTCGCCCCTTTCAGACCCCGAAGGGGAAGTCGAAACGGAAAAAAGCTAGCCGCTTCGCTAAACGCTTTTTTCTCGTTTCTCCGATTTACGGCTTCGCCGAGGGTGTTACGTTTCAGCAGGACTTTACGTTCAGCAAAGGCGTAAAGTCTGCTGCAAAGCAGCAAATCGGCGGAGAGCGAAAATGCGGTTAAGAGATCTTCGTGCGAATGCACGAACCTCCAGCATTTTTGCTTGGAGCCTACTTCTTCGGAATTGTTAAGGGCGTGCAGCCCTTAACTCGTTGCGGGGAGAGTGGAGTCCAGAGGTAGGGAGGGGGGAGTCGAAACACCCCTCCCTGCCTCTGGCCCGCGCGGAGCGCAAAGCCATTTGACCATAAAATAAAACTCACCCCGCGCCAAAAGCGCGCAAGCTCACTTTACCGTCCCGAAAAATAAAAAACAAAAACCCCCGCACCGGGGTCCCGGTACAGGGGTTTTGTTCGTCAATCAAACTGCGATCAAGCGTTCTTGTTAGCACGCTTTGCCATACGGCTGATCTTGCGGCTAGCGGTGTTCTTCTTGATGACACCCTTAGCACGAGCCTTGTCGATCGCGGAAACAGCAGCCAGGACGGTTGCGTCCTTGTCAGCGGCATTCGCATCGATGGCAGCGTCTGCCTTCTTGACGACTGTTTTCAGGTTGGTCTTAATGGCCTTGTTGTGAGCCTGCTCTGCAGCAGCCTGCACGACACGGTCCTTCTGAGATTTGATGTTAGGCATTCGTTCCACCTCCTTGGCTACCTATAACAGCGCACCTTATGATACCATATTTGCCGTTCCAGCGCAAGCATTTTTTCGATTTTTGTTTCAAAAAGTTTTGATTTTCCCATACTTTTTGTGCCGCCAGGCCCCAAAACCGGCTTTTTGGCGGCAAACAGAGCAGAAAAGAGGGAAAATCATGCGCTTGACAGATATGGCGGACGAGCTCTACACGGCCACGACTGACCTGCCCGGCGGAGTCCGCGCGGCCACGGCAAAACGGGGCGGCGTGACGGTGACGCGGGTGGAGATCGCCCGGGAGGGCCTCGAGAAGCCCCGGGGGCGGTACGTCACGCTGGAAGTCCCCAGCGTCAGTGTGCTGGACGAGCGGGACGCCGAGGTCATCGAGCAGGCAGCGGACGAGCTGCGGGCGCTTCTGCCGCCGGAGGGGCCGGTGCTGGTGCTGGGCGTGGGCAACCGCCGGGTCACCGCCGACGCCCTCGGGCCCCGCACCGTCCAGAAAATTTTTGTCACGATGGGCGCAGGCCGTCCGCCGGTGAAGGGCATCCGCCCGGTGGCGGCGGTGGCCCCGGGCGTCTCGACGTCCACCGGTCTGAGCCTGCAGCAGCTGGCCGGTGCGCTGGTGCGGGAAGTGCGGCCCACGGCCCTCATCTGTGTGGACAGCCTCTGCTCGTCGGAACCCCAGCGTCTGGGCCGGACGCTGCAGTTCTCCGACACCGGCCTCTGCCCGGCCCAGCCCGGCAGCAGCAAGCATCTGGACGCGGCCCGTCTGGGCCTGCCAGTGATTGCGGCGGGCATCCCCACCCTGATGATGGCGCAGGAGGGCAAAGACCTCGTGGTGACGCCCCGGGAACTGGACAGCGTCATCGCCCACGGAGCCGCCCTGCTGGGCGCGGCCATCAACCGCGCCTTGCAGCCGAGGCTCAGCATTGCCCAGCTCTGCTGGCTGGTGGGATAAAACCCCGCTGCTGCTCATATTGTATGGATAAAACAAAAGGGGAGGGGGCAGCTTATGCGCTATGGCGAGGCCGGGCAGAGCCATCTGCTGCCCTTTCTGGGCGCAGCGGCCCTTTTTGCGGCTCTGACCATCACGGCCCACAGTGTTGTGCTGGGGCTGGCGGCGGTCATCGCCGGGCCTGTCCCGGCGGCGCAGACGGCGCTCTCCCTGAGCCGAAAGGCCGTCTCCGGCGCGGCACAGGAGGAGGCCGCATCTGTGGCCGAAGCCGCCCCTGAAAGCACCGGGACTGCCGCCTCTCAGCCCGAAGCCGCCGCCCCGACAGGCGGCATCGAAAGCTATCTTGTGGAGCTTCTGGGTGACGACGCCCGGCCCGAAGGTGCGGGCGCAGTGATTGAAAAAAATTACCCGCAAGGCAGCGGTGAAAAGTACGTTGCCTGCGGCGCGGGCAGCATCAAGAACAACACCCGGCAGACTGCGGCGGACATCGCAGCAGAGATACAGGACCCACTGCCCTTTTGCGTCGAAAAGGACAGCCCTGACCCGCAGATCCTCATCATGCACACCCACGCCACTGAGGACTACCGCCTCTCGGCGGGACTGTGGTATTCGCCCGGCGACGGCGCCCGCACCACCGACACGAACCTGAATATGTGTGCCGTGGGCCGGGTGATGGCCGACACCCTCAACGCCGCCGGGTTGAACACTCTCCACGACGAGACCCTGAACGACTACCCCAGCTACACCGGCAGCTACGAGAACAGCCGGGCCGTCGTCCAGCGGTACTTGGCCCAGTACCCCAGCATCAAGGTAGTGCTGGACGTCCACCGGGACGCCATCGAGACAGAGGGAGGTTCCCGGATGGCCCCGGTCTGCACCGTGGACGGGCGGCAGGCCGCGCAGGTCATGATCATCTGCGGGTGCGACAACGGCGGCAGCGTCCGGCTGCCGGGCTGGCGGCAGAACCTCCGTTTCGCCGCCGCATGGGAGCGGAGCATGGAGGGGATGTACCCCGGTTTCACCCGGCCTGTGCTGTTCAGCTACCGCTTTTATAATCAGGACCTCACCACAGGCAGTCTGCTCATCGAGATAGGAGGCCACGGCAATAACCTCAACGAGGCCCTCTACGCCGGGCAGCTGGCGGCCAACGGCCTTGTGCAGGCCCTGCTTGGCCCGGATACTTGACGAAACGGCGGCAAAGTGCTATATTTTACTGGTAAATGCAGTGATTGGGAAAAGTAGCGCATCACAACGCCACAGAGAGCGCGGCAGAGCTGGGAGCCGTGCGCGGACGGTGCGTGAACGAACACCCGGGAGCAGCAAACTGAACAGGGCGCAGTGATAAAAATGCGCCGCCAGTAGGTGCGCCGCAGGCTCAGCGTTAACGGAGCAGCGCTTTTACTTGAGCGCGTGAGCGACCGGACACTTCCGGTAATTCAGGTGGCACCGCGGACATTACAAGACAGCTTGTTCGCCCTGAACTTTCAGGGAGAAAAGCTGTCTTTTTCTTTTTAGGCTTACCTTCGAGCCGTCCCGGCGCTGTCTGGCAGGTCTTTTTGCCGTCATGCTTTGCTTATCTCGCTTGAAATACACCAAGTATTCCTGCGCTCAATAAGCTTTGCCTGACAACAAAAATCCTGTGCCAGCCCGCGTCTTGACGACTCTCAGGCAAGCCGGAATGCATCTCTTTTGTAAAATCGATAAGGAGAAAAACTATGGAACGCACTGAGATCGTTTCGCTGTACAAGAACACCCCCGCCGATGGTACGGTCGTCACCGTATGCGGCTGGGCAAAGAACATCCGCGACTCCAAGAACATCGGCTTCATCGCCCTGTCTGACGGCGGCTGCTTCAAGACCCTGCAGGTCGTGCTGGAATCCGGCAAGCTGGCAAACTACGATGAGGTCGTCCATACCGGCCTGTACAGCAGCCTGCGTGTCGTGGGCCGCATCGTGCTGACCCCGCAGGCAAAGCAGCCCTTTGAGCTGAACGCTGATTCCGTCGAGATCCTGGGCGACTGCCCCGCCGACGAGTATCCGCTGCAGAAAAAGAAGATGAGCATGGAGTATCTGCGCACCATGCCCACCCTGCGCCCCCGCACCAACACCTTCAACGCCGCTTTCCGCGTCCGCAGCGTGGCCGCTTACGCCATCCACAAGTTCTTCCAGGAGAACGGCTTCGTCTACGCCCACTCTCCGCTGCTGACCGCTTCCGACTGTGAGGGTGCCGGCGAGATGTTCCGCGTCACCACCCTCGATCTCGACAATGTTCCCAAGAACGAGGACGGCACCGTCGATTACACCAAGGACTTCTTCGAGAAGCCCGTCAACCTGACCGTTTCCGGCCAGCTGGAAGCCGAGGCCATGGCAATGGCGTTCGGCAAGGTGTACACCTTTGGCCCCACCTTCCGTGCCGAGAAGAGCTTTACCACCCGCCACGCCGCCGAGTTCTGGATGATCGAGCCGGAGATGGCGTTCTGCGATTTGAACGGCTACATGGACACCGCCGAGGCCATGACCAAGTACGTTATCCGCTACGTTCTGGACAACTGCCCCGATGAGATGGCTTTCTTCAACCAGTTCATCGACAAGGGCCTCATCGAGCGCCTTGAGCTGGTGGCAAACAGCGAGTTTGGCCGCATCAGCTACACTGACGCCATCGAGATCCTGAAGAAGAACAACAAGAAGTTCCAGTTCCCCGTGGAGTGGGGCGTGGACATCCAGACCGAGCACGAGCGCTACCTGACCGAGGTAGTGTTCAAGAAGCCCGTCTTCGTCACCGACTACCCGAAGGAGATCAAGAGCTTCTACATGAAGCAGAACGCCGACGGCAAGACCGTCGCCGCAGCCGATATGCTGGTTCCCGGCATCGGCGAGCTCATCGGCGGCAGCCAGCGTGAGGAGGACTACGACAAGCTCGTGACCCGTATGGACGAGCTGGGTCTGGACAAGTCCAGCTACGACTGGTACCTGAACCTCCGCAAGTTCGGCGGCGTGGAGCACGCAGGCTATGGTCTGGGCTTCGAGCGCATGATCATGTACCTCACGGGCATCCAGAACATCCGTGACGTGCTGCCCTTCCCCCGCACGGCTTACGGCTTCTAATCAGTAAGTCAACCTCTCCGTCATTGCTTCGCAATGCCACCTCTCCTGACGAGGAGAGGCTTTGGCAGAACGGGAAACTTTTCCTTTTCGCCAGAGGCTCCCCTCGATAGGGGAGCTGGCAAAGCCGAAGGCTTTGACTGAGAGGTTTTCTTTTATTTTCAACAAGGAGAGCAAAACAAGTGGAAAACATCGCCCCGGCATTGCTGGAATGGTTCTACAAAAACCAGCGCATCCTGCCCTTCCGCACCGACCCCAGCCCCTACCACGTCTGGCTCAGCGAGATCATGCTGCAGCAGACCCGCGTCTCGGCGGCGCTGCCCTATTATGAGCGCTTCCTCGCCGCCCTGCCGGACATTCCCGCGCTGGCGGCGTGCGAAGAAGAAAAGCTCCACAAGCTCTGGGAGGGGCTGGGCTACTACAGCCGGGTGCGCAACCTGCAAAAGGCGGCCCGCATCGTCTGTGAGCAGTACGGCGGGCAGCTGCCAGCCGACTACGACGCCCTCCGCGCTCTGCCCGGTATCGGGGACTACACAGCGGGAGCCATCGCGTCCATCAGTTTCGGGCTGGCTGTCCCGGCGGTGGACGGAAATGTGCTGCGGGTGTTTTCCAGACTGTATAATGACCCTGGCGTTATTACAGAACCGGCGGTAAAACGAGCTTTTACGGCCCGGGTCATGGAGCATCAGCCCCCCGAGAAGGCGGGCGACTACAACCAGGCTCTGATGGAGCTGGGCGCACTGGTCTGTGTGCCGAACGGCGCACCGCTCTGTGAGCAGTGTCCGCTGGCGTCTCTGTGTGAAGCCCGCAGGGCCGGTACGGCGCTGGAACTGCCCCATAAGGCTGCGCCCAAAGCACGGCGCATCGAGCCGGTGACGGTAGTGCTGGCCGAAGATGCCGAAGAGCGCTTCCTGTTGCAGCAGCGGCCCCAAAAAGGTCTGCTGGCGGGTCTGTGGCAGCCGCTTCTGTGGGAGGGCGAAGCCCTCAGCGCCGAAGAAGTCTGCGCCCGGCTGGAAGCGCTGGGCTTTGCCTGTGAGGGCATCGAACCTCTGCCGGCGGCAAAACATATTTTCAGCCACATCGAGTGGCGGATGAGCGGCTATTCTGTCTGCGTCGGCAGTGCGGAAGCCCCGGCGGGCTGTGTCTGGGCCAGCCGCGAACAGCTGCAGAACGAATACACCCTGCCCGGCGCATTCAAGGCGTATAAGAAAAAGCTGGGACTCTGAAAAAAGCAAAATTTTGCCTTTTTGGTTGTAATTTTCGTGAAGTCCGGGTATAATAGTTTCAGAATAGACCGAGCCTGTGCCGCGGAACGACCGCTGAAAATAGCTGGACCGCTGGTTCGACCAAAAAGGAGTGTGCTGAACCTATGAAGAAATCCTGTCTGATCGCTGTTATCGCAACGCTGGCTGCTGTGGCTGGTGCGCTGGCCGCTGTGGCTGTTTATCTGCGCCGCCGTGAGAAGGAGCTGGACGAGTACGAGCGTCTGCTGTTCGGCGAGGATACCGCCGCCCCCGCTGAGGAAGAGCCTGCTGAGGTCGAAGACGAGGCCGCAGAAGAGGCTGCTCCCGCTGAGGATACTGCCGAATAACGCGGGCCGAAACAGAACAAAATGACGAAGGGCGCACCGGCAGTCTGTAACAGGGCTGTGTCGGTGCGCCTTTTTATACCCTCTCAGGCGCTTGCGTGCCAAAAACGGGTTGCGGCACCCAGCATCCGCAGCGCTTCGCTTGCGTCTTGCTGGCCGCGGCCCCAACAATGATTCCCTGTTTCCGCCACTGGCGGCGGTCATCATTGTTGCTCCCAAGGGGAGAGCCATTGGCAGGCCGGGCAGGTAAGGCGTTTTCGCCTGCGGCTCTTTAGCAGCCGGGCCTTGCACCCAAATTTTAGGAGGAGAGTACATATGAAGCGGCTTTTGTTATGGCTCATCGGCGTCGCGCTGGGCGTCGTGGTGCTGCTTGCGGCGGTGCTGGGCGTGAGTTATTCGTTCACCTCGGAGGGCGCGAAGCCTGTGTCTGAGGTGCAGTTCGCCGGGCAGGAGCTGGAGCCCAACGGCTGGTGCTGGCAGGTGCCGCTGCTGGGCGGGCAGGTGGATAAAGTCTTCGCCAGCCCCCGCACCCTCACGGTGCAGAAGCTTGGCGTCCTCTACGACGCCCACCCGGCCTTCGCTCTGCCCGAGTGGTACAGCTACGGCCCGCTGACCATCACCGACAGCGCGGGCAATGTGGTCTTCGAGGGGACTGCGGCCACCTACGACGACTTCCTTTTCCCCGCCAACGGCGACTATAAGGCCGAGCTGACCGTCTGGCGTCTGCCGGAAAATATGCTGGCCACCCAGTTCGAGGGCGGCAGCACCGGCGAGCTGCGGCAGGACGTCCAGCTCGAAAAGCCCGCGAAGCCCATCGGTTGGTATTATTACTCTTTCCGCTTTACGCTGCAGGCAAGCGCCGAGGTGGAGCTTTCCGCCGAACGGATGGAGCAGGGCGGCACGGTGGCCGCGGCTTTCACCGGCATGGTGGGCGAGACAGCTCCCACGGTGGAAACAGACCTCGGCAATGTGCAGGCTGTCCGTCTGGGCAGCGGGTGGCGCGCCTATATCCCGGCGGCCTACAATGCCGCTGCCGGTGCGCATGAAGTGACCTTTACCGTGGGCGGCGAGACGGTGGTGAAGAACATCACCGTCATCCCGAAGGACTTCGGCGCGGTTGAAATCGAAGCCGAACCGGAAGCCTCCGAAGCTGCCAACACCGAGTTCCGCAACGCCGTCTGGCCCCTCTATGAGCAGCCCGCCCGCGAAAAGCTGTGGAGCGGCGGCTTCGCCTGCCCGGCGGAGAATTACATGACTCTGGTGGACTTCGGCCAGACCAAAGTTACCGACGGCAAGCAGGGCAGCAAATCGAACTCCACGAAACTCTACACCATCCCGGGCGACCCCTGCCGTGCCCCCGCCAACGGCGTCGTGGTGCTGGCCCGGAACCTCGCCCTCACCGGCAACACCGTCGTCATCGACCACGGCTGCGGGCTGCGCAGCTACCTCTACGGGCTGGATGCTCTCTCGGTGAGCGAGGGCCAGAGCGTGGAGCGCGGGCAGGCCGTGGGCGCATTGGGCGAAGACCTGACCATGGACTTCAAGCTCGGCAGCAAGAGCATCAATCCGTGGCTGCTCTTCCAGACCAGCGGCGGGCTGTTCTGGAAGGAGAACGGGTAAAGATAAAGCAGAATTTTGAAGTCACACTGCTACGTTGATTCATCAAATAACCGTTGTTCATTTTTTGCATAGGAGGTTTACCATGCTAGAGCAATTCTTCAAGTCACGGGTGGCAACTGTTTCGGATTCAACTTATTGCCATCGTATTACAGATGCTTTGACAGCAGCTGGAATCAAATGCTATTGCAAAACCAAAGATGCTAATCAGCGAAGTGTTTTTGACGCGACACGGATGCGGGCTCAAATTGGGACTTTTGGAATAAAGCCCCGGTATATTACAGAGATTTTTGTAGATAAAGAAAACGCAGAGCTCGCTTCTCATATCATTCATACTCTGTAAAATTCCAGTTTGCAAACCTGCTATCAATATCAAAAGCCGGAGCCGTCAGCATTACCTGTCGGCTCCGGCCTTTTTCGGAGCTTTTAAAACCTCAGGAAATGGCGTCCACGTCCCACTTCATCTGGACGGCGTCGGCGCCTTCCAGTGCGATGTGGAGCGCACCGGCGTTGTCGATGGCCTGCTCCGGCGTCCGTGCGCCGCACAACACGTGCAGGCCGGGGATCATCCGGGCCGTCAGGGCGATGACCAGCTGCGCCTTGGTGCAGTGGTACTTCTCGCAGAGGTCAGACCAGCTGTCCAGCAGCCGGATGGCCTGCATCCGACGGGCGGGCTGGAAGCAGGGGTTCGTGTTCCGGGTGCTGCCCTCGGGGTAGGTGGTGTCCATGGTTACCTTGCCGGTGAGCAGGCCCTGCTCCAAGGGAGAATAAGCCTGAATGGACACGCCCAGCTCCTTGCAGGTGGGCAGCAGCTGCTTCTCGATGCGGCGGGTCAGCAGGCTGTACTTTTCCTGAATGACATCCAGCTGGCCGTATTTGCAGTAGCCGCGGATGAACTCAGCGGTGGTGTTGGACGCGCCGATGGCACGAATTTTACCCTGCTCCTTGAGCTTCATCATGGCCTCAACGGTCTCTTCCAGCGGGAAGATGGAAAGGTCCGGCGTCTGCCAGTGGGTGTAGAGCACGTCCAGATGGTCGGTGCCGAGACGGCGCAGGCTGTCTTCCACATCCTCGATGATGCTCTTGGCCGACAGGTCTCGGTAGGTCTGCACGCCGTCCACTACCTTGTGGAGAACGGGGCTTTCGTGCCGCCACTCGAGGCCGCACTTGGTGGAGAGGATGACCTTGTCCCGGTCGATGTGGCGCAAAGCCTCGCCCACCACCTCTTCGCTGTGGTAAAGCCCGTAGATGGGGGCGGTGTCTATCCAGGTGATGCCCTGCTCCACGGCAGTCTCGATGGCTTTTACCGACAGGGCGTCGTCGTTGTCGCCCCACCAGCTGCCGCCGCCGATGGCCCAGGTGCCAAGCCCCAGAAATGGTGCGGAGAGGCCGCTTTTGCCAATGTTACGTTTTTCCATAGATCGTTACCTTCTTTTCCGGCAGCGCCCCGCGAAGGGGGGGTGTTGTCGCTGACTGGTATATATTGTTGCATTTTAGATTTATTCCAAAAAGAGCTGCCATGCAGGTCTTCTGCACAGCAGCTCTTGGGAACCTGTAACTTAAATATTGCCAAATTCGCTCAGCTTTAACGTCTCATTGTGCGTTTCAGCCCAGCGGATAGCCCAATCGGAGGTGAACAGGAGCAGGCGGTTGCCCTTCATGTCCTCGACGGCCTTGGTGTCGCTGGTGAGGTCGAGGTCACGCAGGACGTAAGTGTCGGGGTCGTTCTGGATCCAGCGCAGCTGCTCGAAGGGGAGCTGCTGCATCCGGATCTCGACGTTGTACTCGGTGTTCAGACGGTACTCCAGCACTTCCAGCTGCAGCACGCCGACGACGCCGACCACGACTTCTTCCATACCGCCGCCCACTTCGCGGAAGATCTGGATAGCGCCCTCCTGAGCGATCTGCTCCATGCCTTTCACGAACTGCTTGCGCTTCATGGTGTCCTTCTGCTCGATGCGGGCAAAGTGTTCGGGGGAGAAGGTGGGGATGCCGGCGAACTCGACCTTCTTCTTGCCGGTACACAGGGTGTCGCCGATGGAGAAGATGCCCGGGTCGAACAGGCCGATGATGTCGCCTGCGTAGGCTTCATCGACGATGGCGCGGTCCTGCGCCATCAGCTGGGTGCCGGTGGCCAGTTTGATGTTCTTGCCCTCCTGCACGTGGTAGGCTTCCATGCCGCGCTCGAACTTGCCCGAGCAGATGCGCATAAAGGCGATACGGTCGCGGTGGGCCTTGTTCATGTTGGCCTGAATTTTGAAGATGAAGGCCGAGAACTCATCGCGGCAGGGGTCAACGGTCTCGCCGGTCAGGCTGTCCACGCGGGCCAGCGGGGTGGGGGTGAGGCGGAGGAAGTTCTCGAGGAAGGGCTCGACGCCGAAGTTGGTCAGCGCAGAGCCGAAGAACACGGGGCTCAGCTCGCCGCGCAGCACGCGGTCGAGGTCAAATTCCTCGGCAGCACCGTCCAGAAGCTCGATCTCATCCACCAGCTGCTGGTGCAGATAGGGGGTCAGCAGCTCGTCCAGTGCGGCATCGCCCAGCTCAGCCTCGGTCTCCTCGACCTTCTTGACGCCGTTGGCGCGGCCATCGCTGGAGAAAGCAAGCACTTTGCGGGTATTGCGGTCGAACACGCCCTTGAACTCCTTGCCGCAGCCGATGGGCCAGTTCATGGGGTAGGTCTTGATGCCCAGAATTTCTTCGATGTTCTCCATCAGCTCGAAGGGGTCGCGGGCCTCGCGGTCCATCTTGTTGATGAAGGTGAAGATGGGGATATGGCGCAGGGTGCAGACCTTGAACAGCTTGATGGTCTGGGCCTCGACGCCCTTTGCGGCGTCGATGACCATGACAGCCGAGTCGGCTGCCATCAGGGTGCGGTAGGTGTCCTCCGAGAAGTCCTGATGGCCCGGGGTGTCCAGAATGTTCACGCACTTGCCTGCGTAGTTGAACTGCAGCACAGAGGAAGTGACGGAGATGCCGCGCTGCTTCTCGATGTCCATCCAGTCGGACACGGCGTGCTTTGCGCTCTGCTTGCCTTTGACAGAGCCTGCCTGATTGATGGCTCCACCGTACAGCAGCAGCTTTTCGGTCAGCGTCGTTTTGCCGGCGTCGGGGTGGCTGATGATAGCAAACGTCCGGCGGCGCTCGATTTCTTCACGATTTGTCATAAAAGTTTCGTTCTCCTGAGATGCGGCCCCGCGAAGGGCCGGGTGGATGTATCAGCAAACAATAGGGTCTGTTTACATGGGAAACTCTCCTATAAAATTACATACAACGCTTATTTTAACAGAAAATCCACATGGATGCAAGAGTTTTTGCTATTTTTTCAGAACAAGGCAGGGCAGGGGCGCGGTGTCGGCCCAGTTGGCAAAATCGCACACCAGTACGGTATATTTTTCCAGCGGGAGAGCCCGCAGCCAGCCGAGGATGCTCTGCTTTTCGTCCGTGCCGATGACGCGGCCGCTGTAGAGGATGGCGCTGAGCACGCCGCCGGTGCGCAGCGCCGCGAGGGCGGCTTCCAGCGCAGGGATGCTGCTGTCTGCTGTGGAGAAGACGCTGTGGTCGGCCCCGGGCAGCCAGCCGAAGTTGAACATCACGATGTCCGCCGTGCCGGGCCGGACATACTGTAAGAGGTTTGCGTGACTGTCGCAGATAAGCTCTGCCGTAAGGCCCTGCTTTTCGAGCCGGGCGCGGGTGGAAGTGATGGCCTCGGGCTGGATGTCGAAGCCCAGCACCCGGCCTTCCGGGCCGACAAGGCGGCAGAGGAACGCCGTGTCGCCGCCGTTGCCGCAGGTGGCGTCGATGCAGAGCTTCGGGTGGGGGAGATGGGCGGCAAGATAGTCCTGCACAAAGCGCACCGCCGTCAAATCGGGGGTGCGGCGGCGGACGAGCCGCCCATCCTCAGGCGCAAAGCCGAATTTCTGCCAGAACAGCCCTTCGCCCTCGTCGGCGGGCAGGGGCGCGGTGAACACCGTCGCAGCCTCCCGGTCATAACCGCCGAACCGGCGCAATATCTCTTTTAACAGGTAGGAGCCGTAGCCTTTCCGCCGCCACTGGGGCAGGACGGACAGGGCCGTGATGTCCGCGCCTTTTGGGGTGGGGGTGACGTCGCACTGGCCAATGATGTCGGCCTCTTTATAAAGGGCAAAGCCCGTTTGAGTGGCGCTGATTTTCATAGAAACTCCTTAGGACTTGGAAGCTGTTTCCATAACCATTGCACACCGTCTGAACGGCTTTTTTGACCGCATTCTGCGTTGCTTTCCCTTGCAATCCGTCAGGATTGCTGCGGAAAATCGCCTTGCCTGCGGGCAAAAAATCTCGTTTATCCGGCGCACTCTGGCTATGGAAACAACTTCTGATTTCACACATTCTTCACTGGGGAAACGATTGATTTTCACAATTAGCAGATAGAATAAAACCGTGCCGGAGAGGAGCGAAAAAGCTCTTCCCCCGACCATATCCCTTAGAAAGGAAGTAATCACGATGGATGAAAACAAATGGGAATATGACTATTCCTCTTCCAATAATTCTGCCGGTGATACCGGCTACCCCAATGTAGGTTCCAGCGGCATGAACACCGCAAACACTGCTTCTGCCTTCAGCGAGAGCACCCAGCCTTCCGGCGGCACAACGCCGCCCCCCGCAGGCCCGCAGAACACAGCTCCTGCCGCGCCGAAGAAGCCTAAGAAGAATGCAGGCAAGGCTGTAAAGAGCATCGTCGCTCTGGTGCTGGCCGCAGCCATGGGCTTTATGGGCGGCTTTGTGGGCGCACGCTTCGGCGGAAATAACAAAGTCATCATCCAGCAGGTGGAGCGGTCTAGCAGCTCTTCGGCAGACTCTGAGAGCGCCGCCGAAGGCACGACTGTTTCCAGCGGCATGACCACCGCACAGGTGGCCAAGACCGTCAGCCCCAGCGTCGTGGTCATCACCACCGAGCAGGTGGTCTACTCCCAGTGGTCCTGGTACGGCCAGAGCCAGGTGGAGAGCGGCGCCGGCAGCGGCGTCATCATCAGCTCGGATGGCTACATCCTCACCTGTGACCACGTCGTGAGCGGCGCGTCCAACATCACCGTCACCATCGGCGACAAGGACTACACCGCCACCGTCGTGGGCGAGGATTCCACCAGCGACATCGCCGTCATCAAGGTCGATGCCGACGGCCTGACCCCCGCCATCGTGGGCGACAGCGACAAGCTGGCCGTGGGCGACAACGTGCTGGCCGTGGGCAACCCGCTGGGTGAGCTGGGCGGCACTGTCACCAGCGGCATCGTCAGCGCCCTGAACCGCAGTGTCTCCATCCAGAGCTCCAGCTCTGTCAACACCATGTCCCTCATTCAGATGGATGCTTCTGTCAGCCCCGGCAACTCCGGCGGCGGCCTGTTCAACATGAACGGCGAGCTGATCGGCATCGTCAACGCAAAGTCTTCCAGCTCTGACGCCGAAGGTCTGGGCTTTGCCATCCCCATCAACGACGCCATCAAGGTGGCGCAGGACCTGCTGGAGAACGGCTACGTCACGGGCCGTCCCTACATGGGCATCACCTATCTGGCTGTCACCGACGCACAGACGGCGGCACAGCTGGGCGTCAACGCCTACGGCATCTACGTCGTGGACGTCGTGTCCGGCGGCCCAGCCGATAAGGCGGGCCTCAAGGCCGGCGACCGCATCGTCAGCATCGACAACACTGAGGTGGCCCAGAAGACCGACCTTGGCACCCTGATGCAGGAACACTCTGCCGGGGACACGCTGTCCATCACCATCGCCCGCGACGGCCAGATGCAGACCGTCAGCCTGACGCTGGGCGAAAAGAACGCCTCCAACAGCGGCAATGGCACCAACGGCGCATCCCGTCAGGAGAAGTCTGCCGAGTCTGCACCTCAGCAGGACCCGCAGGGCTAAAAGTTAAGACATCCCCCAGAAGTTCCTTTCTTCTTGTTGGGCGGCTCGCCGCGTAAAGCGGCGGGCCGCTTTTTTATACCTGGCCGAAAATCGTTGCACTGCATGGCAGCAGTGTCACTTCGCCGCCGCAGACCCGGCTGGGGCCTTTCCAGAGCGCGGACGATACGCCGTCGCTCAGCAGTTTCCACTGGCCGTCGGGCAGGTGGACCCGCTTTTCTTCTTCCGTGGGATTGTAAAAGACGCAGAGCGCCCGCCATGCCGCGCCGTCGCCGGGTGCGGCAGGCAAAGTCCAGCCCACGAGGGGCTGTTCCAGCGAGAAAAACTTGATAGCCGCCGGGCTGGCCGCGTCCGAGGCGCTCAGGCGGGGGAACTGTGCCCGCAGGCCCAGCAGACCCCGGTAATAGTCCACCAGTCCGTGGAACTGCGCGGCCCGCTTCCAGTCCAGACGGTTGAGGGAGGGCGAAGAGCGGAAGCTGTTGCCCTGACCTTTTTTGGTGCGGGCGAACTCCTCGCCGGCCTGCATGAAGGGCATCCCCATGCAGGTGAGATAGATGCCCGCCGCCAGCCGGTTCTGGGCCAGCGCCGCCGAGTCGGCGGCAGTGTACTCGGGACGGGCGTACCGGACGAGCATCAGCTTGTCCCAGAGAGTGAAATTGTCGTGGGCAGAGACATAGCTGACGATTTGGGAGGGCGAATGAGCGGGCAGTTTGTCGCTGCGGCACCACGCGGCCACGGCCCCGCCGACGTCCCAGAAGCTGCCCGGCCTGCCCTCGACGTAACCCGGCTCCCGGGCGTCAAAACAGCCGCCCTTGATGACGTCGCGGGTGTTGTCGCAGAAGATGCCGATGCGCTCGGACAGCATGGCGAGGTTCGCCTTGTTGGCCTCGTACCGGTGGAGCTGGCTCCCGCCGCCCTGCCACGGCTCACCGTACATCAGGATGCTTCTGCCGCCCGGAAGAGCGTCCAGCGTGGCCCGCAGTTCGTTCATGGTGTCCACGTCATAGAGACCCATGAGGTCGAAGCGGAAGCCGTCGATGTGATATTCCTGCGCCCAGTAGAGCACCGAGTCGATGAGGTATTTCCGGGCCATGGGCCGCTCGCTGGCAAACTCGTTGCCGCAGCCGCTGCCGTTGGAGAAGCTGCCGTCCGGGTTCTGCCGGAAAAAATAATAAGGCACCGTGCTGTTCAGCGGGTTCTCGTTGCGGTACATATGATTGTACACCACGTCCATGATGACACCGATGCCCGCCGCGTGGAGAGAAGCTATCATCTCCTTGCACTCCCGCACCCGGACTTCGCCTTTCGTGGGGTCGGTGGAGTAGCTGCCCTCGGGGACGTTGTAGTTGGTGGGGTCGTAGCCCCAGTTATACTGCCGGGTGAGAGGGCGGCTCTCGTCCACACTGCCGAAGTCGAAGATGGGCATCAGCTGCACATAGCCCACTCCCAGCCGCTTGAGGTAGTCGAGGCAGGTGGGGAAGGTGCCGGCGGAAGAAAGGGTGGTTCCCTTCTGGGTAAAGGCCATGAATTTGCCCCGCCATGCATTCCGAACGCCGCAGGCCGGGTCTTGCGAGAAGTCACGGACGCTGACCTCCCACACCGTCCGGCGGGAGGCCGGGACGATGACCCGGTGGTCGTGGCTCCAGTCGGGCGGGTCGATGCGGGGCGCGTCTAAGATCATGCTCCGCAGGCCGTTGACGCCTGCCGTCCGGGCGTAGGGGTCGCCCGTCTCGTATGCTGTGCCGTCCACCTCGACGGTAAAGGTATAGTAATGTCCGTGCTGGTCGCCGGGCAGATAGACTGACCAGACGCCCTGCCCGTGCTGTTCCAGCGGCAGGGTCCCCATGCAGGCCCCGCCGTCGCCCCGGCGGTAGAGGTTGACTGATACCTTCTGCGCCGTGGGCGCCCAGAGCCGGAGCCGGGTGCCGGAGGGGTTATATTCCGGCCCCAGAGGGCCGCTGTAGTTTGTCTGCCGTGCAAAGGCGCTGCTCTCGAACAGAGTTTTCCACTCTGCGGGCGTTTTCATTTCGTTCCATTCCCTTCGCATATCAAATCAATATAAAATTAGTGTACCCGCCTGCCCGTGGATTTTCAAGACTTTTCTTGCAAAAGGGGGCAAAGTACACTATACTGGAAAAAACGCAGGACGGAGGCAGGCAGATGGCATACACCGACGATTGGGAGAACTTGATGAACGGAGTGTTCGGCCCGGGAGGAAAACTGCGCTTTGATACGCAGAAAACGCCGCCGGAAAAGTCCGGCCTGCCCGATATGAACACAGCCCTGCTCGAGCAGCAGAAAAAGCTGGACGAAATGCTCCGCAAACAGAACGCCGAGCTGCGCAGAGACACCACACAGGAGGCGCTGGCCCAGAGCCGGAAGATGCTTGAGGATATGGAGGCCGACGGCCTGCTGGCCAAAGGAACCACCGAAGTCAAACAGGAGCATCTGGGCAGCTTCGAAGGGTTGGCCGCTGAGGTGAAAAAGACAGTGCTGGGGCAGGACGCCTTCGTGGACGGCGTCGTGCGGGCCATGCGCCGGCCTTTCGTGCTGGGGACGGAGGCCCCCACGGCTCGGAACGTCATCCTGCTCTGCGGTGCGCCCGGCACGGGGCGGCATTTCGCTCTGACGGAGACGGCCCGCTGCATGGCCGCCCGGGGTCTTTTGCAGAGCGATAAGCTGGCCGTTATGGATCTGGCGCTTTACCCCAACTCGGGGGCTGAAAAGCTCTTTTTGCAGGATCTGTACGCCGCCCTCCATGCGCCGGGCGAGATCCTGGTCTTTGAGCACTACGAGAGCTGCTACCCGGGCTTTTTGAAGACGCTGGCAGACCTGGCCGTCAAGGGCAGTGCGCCCCTGTCCAGCCGGTATCTTGTCAACAAGGAGGGCATCCTCGTGGACGCCGGGACGGCGCTTGCCCCCGGGGCTGTGAGCCGCATCACCCCCTGCGGCAAGTACCTTGTCTTCTTCTCCCAGAAGGGCCGGGAGGCGCTGGCCGATAAGTTCGGAGCGGCCTTCGTCTCGGCGCTGGGCGATGTCTGTGAGACCAGCGCCTTTGCGCGGGAAGCCCTTGCCGCGCTGGCAGCCCAGCAGCTCAACGCGCTGGCAGCAAAAGTGAAGACCCGCCTCGGCCTGACCCTGTCGGCGGGCGCGGATGTGCGGGACTATGTGGCGGCCCAGTGCAGCCCGAAGCAGGGTGCGGCGGGGCTTTCGTCCTGCTGCGATAAGATATTCCGTGCTCTGAGCGAATACTGTCTGCAAACAGATGCCGCGCTTACCGGAACGATCACACTGACTGCCCGGGAAGACGGCCTTGACTTTGCCCTCAACGACGCCGGACCCCAGAAGCTCTTCGACCTGCTGCCCGCCGCCTATACCGGCGCAGTGGAAGAGATCAAGAAAGAGCTGAACGACCTCGTGGGTCTTGCACCAGTGAAGGAATACGTCTTCGGTCTTGCCGACAACATTCAGGTGCAGCAGCGCCGTGCGGCGGCGGGCCTCAAGACCGCCAGCCTCTCGATGCACATGATCTTCACCGGCAACCCCGGCACCGGCAAGACCACCATCGCCCGGCTCGTGGCAAAGTACCTCAAGGCCATCGGCGCCCTCAAGGGAGGGCAGCTGGTGGAGGTGAGCCGGGGAGACCTCGTAGGCCGCTACACCGGCCACACCGCCCCCCTGACCAACAGCGTCATCCAGAGCGCGCTGGGCGGCGTCCTTTTCATCGACGAGGCCTACAGCCTCTACCGGGGCGAGCAGGACAGCTTCGGCCTCGAGGCCATCGACACGCTGGTGAAGGGGATGGAAGACCACCGCGACGAGCTGGTGGTCATCCTTGCGGGCTACACCAGGGAGATGGAGATGTTCCTGACCGCCAACAGCGGCCTTGCCAGCCGCTTCCCGAACAAGATAGAGTTCCCGGACTACACCGCCGATGAGCTGCTGGACATCACGAATGTGCTGGCGAGGGGCAAGGGCTACAGGCTGGCTGAGAGCTGCGCGGAACCGCTGCGGGGCTACTACGAGCGCCGCCAGGCAGAGGATGCCCGCACGGCGGGCAACGGACGTCTCGCCCGCAACACGCTGGAAAAGGCCATCTTCAACCAAAGCCGCCGCCTCGTGGCAGAGCCTGCGGCGGAGCTGGATTTGATATTGCCCAGTGATTTAGAGCTCCAATGATAAAAACAAACGCTGGCACGAACGTGCCAGCGTTTGTTTTTTACAGATTTTCCATCCGCAGCAGGTAGTAAAGCACCTCGATAAGGACGTTCGGTGAGAGCAGCGATGCCGCATGGCTGCCCTCGATGAGCCGCTGTTCGCGGTTGGAAGCCGTCATCACATAGTCGGCCAGCTGGGCCAGCGGGCCGTGGCTGTCACAGGTGATGAGCAGCACCGGTACATTCCGTCCTTTGGCGGCAGCGGACACCTCTTCCAGTCTGGCGCTCTGCCCGGAGGCCGAGAGCACGATGAGGATGTCTTTGGGTGTCAGCGTCTGAGCAAAGGCAAGGTTCTTCTCGTGGACTGCGCTGGAAACGCACCGCTTGCCCAGGTGGCTGAACCGGATGGAGGCATCGAAGGCCACCGGCAGGCCGCCGCCCTCAGAGACCACCTCCATGACCTCGCAGCTGCGCAGCAGAGAGAGGATCTGCCGCAGCTGGCGGGTATCAATGGCCTGAATGGTGGCCCGCAGCTCCTCTTCGCGGTTTGCCAGGATGTTCAGAAGTGCCTGATGCAGCTCGTCCTGCCCTTCGTCCCGCATACGCTGGGCTTCCTGCTGCTCCATGGCGTCCCGTGCCAGCGCCAGCTGGAATTTGCGGTAGTTCTCGAACCCCAGTTTGTGGCACAGCCGGGTGATGGTGGCCTCGGACGAACAGCTCAGCCGGGCCAGTTCTGCTGACGTACACATCGACGCCCGCTTTACATCTGCAAGGATGCAGTCCGCAATGCGCCTCTCGGCGCTGTAAAGCTGGATGCCGGAACATAGCAGCGTTACTACGCTTCCGGGGGCTTCGCACATAAGTGATCCCTCCTCGCATTATGCGCAAGACACAATTTCTTCTTGAGTTCTACTTGAGATTGTAGCAGTTTTAACGAAGAAAATCAATTCAAATTCCCATAAATTTTCAGGGTTGACGGAAATTGACTTTTTCTGCCGATTTTTGTATCCTGCACAGTTTTGCCGCAGAAAGCGCAAAAAATGCCCCTCCGCGGAGTGCGGAGAGGCATCGGGAACCAAATATTCAGCGCAGCTTAGTGCAGAAAGGCGTTTCAGCAGCCTTCCTTCTCAGCCAGCTTGCGGCCCATCAGCACGCCCATGACGGAGGCCATCATCAGGCCGCGGGTCCAGCCGGAAGAGTCGCCGAGGCAGTGCAGGCCCTTGATGTTGGTGTCGAGGTTCGCGTCCATCTTGACCTTGTTGGAGTAGAACTTCAGCTCAGGGCTGTACAGCAGGGTCTCGTTGGCGGCGAAGCCGGGGACGACCATGTCCAGCATCTTGATGAACTCGATGATGTTGGTCATGGCGCGGTAGGGCATGGCGGCGGTGATGTCGCCGGCCACGGCGTCCTTCAGGGTGGGCTTGACGTTGGACTGGGCCAGCTCCTTCGCCCAGGTGCGCTTGCCGTCGAGGATGTCGCCGTAGCGCTGCACCATGATGTGGCCTGCGCCCAGCATATTGGTCAGCTCGCCCACCTTCTGGGCGTAGGCGATGGGCTGGTTGAAAGGCTCGGTGAAGTTGTGGGAGACGAGGATGGCGAGGTTGGTGTTCTCGCTCTTCTTCTCCTTGAAGCTGTGGCCATTGACCACGGCCAGGTCGTTGTCGTAGTTCTCCTGTGCCACGAAGCCGCCGGGGTTCTGGCAGAAGGTGCGGACCTTGTTCTTCCAGGGCTTCGGGTAGCCGATGAGCTTGGACTCATACAGCACCTTGTTCACCTTTTCCATGACCTCGTTGCGGCACTCGACGCGGACACCGATGTCCACGGTGCCAGGCTTGTGGGCGATATGGTGCTCCGCACAAATTTTCTCAAGCCAGTCTGCGCCGCGGCGGCCGGTGCCGATGACCACGGTGTCGCCGTAGACGGCGCGGGGCTCTCCGTTGCCCTGACGCAGCAGCACGCCCTTGCACTCCTCGTCTTCGAGGATGATGTTCTCGCACTCGGTGGAGAAGAGCATCTCCACGCCGTTGTCAGCCAGATAGTTCTGGATGGCGAGATAGAGCTGCTGTGCCTTCTCGGTGCCGAGGTGGCGGATGGGGCAGTCCACCAGCTTCAGACCGGCGTGGATGGCGTTCTTGCGGATCTCCTTGATGTCCTCGCCGGTGTAGATGCCCTCCACATGGGGGTCAGCGCCGAACTCGAGGTAGATCTTGTCGGTGTAGTCGATGAGCTCCTGTGCAAACTCTTCGCCGATGAGGCTGGGCAGGTCGCCGCCGACCTCATAGGAGAGGCTCAGCTTGCCGTCGGAGAAGGCGCCAGCACCGGAGAAGCCGGTGGTGATGGCGCAGGTGGGGCGGCAGTTGACGCAGTGGCCGATCTCGGCCTTGGGGCAGTGGCGCTTTTCCACCGGCTTGCCTTTTTCCACCAGCAGGATGTGCTTCTTGCTGCCGCGGCGCAGCAGCTCCACAGCGGTGAAGATGCCGGCAGGGCCGGCACCAACGATGATGAGATCGTACTTTTCCATAACTCTTTTTATCCTTTGTGTTGAATTGATAAAACCTCTCAGTCTCGCTAACGCTCGACAAGGCCGGGTTGCGGCACCCAGCATCCGCTGCGCATTGCGCGCGTCTTGCTGGCCGCTGCCCCAACAACGACTCCCTGTTTCCGCCACTGGCGGCGGTCGTCGTTGTTGCCCCTGCCGAGGAGAGCCTTTGGCAAAGAGGTCAGTCTTACGATGTTTTACGAGAAGCGCTGCGCGATGACGGAGAGGTCATTCCTCTTCCTGCTCCACTTCGGCGCTCTCATCCACATAGTCGAGCTCCACAGCGGTGGACTCCACATCTGCGTGGGAGACATCCGGGGCGATGACGCCGTCGCCGTTCAAATCTCTGCCGGTGATGGCTTCCAGCATGGACTGGGTCTCCGGATGCAGCTTTATGAAGCGCCGGACGGCCAGCATGGTGTACAGGGCGCTCAGCAGGTTCAGTGCGCCTTCCAGGATGAGGATGAGGCCGATGGCCATCACCAGCGTCTCCATGGTGCCGAAGGGGTCCACCACCATCACGATGCCCAGTACGACGCTGAGCACGGCCAGCAGCAGAAAGATCTTCCAGCTCGGATACCCGCACCGGCGCAGCTCGAGGGCGTTCTGGATGCGGCCCAGACTGTCAAAGATGACGAACAGGCCGAACACGATGGGCAGCACCCGCACCACCACATCGCTGCGGATAATGAGGAATGCGCCCAGCGCCAGACAGACCAGCCCCGAGATGAGAGTGAGCTGGCTCTGGAACACGCCGCGCTCTACGACAAAATACCGCACCAGCTGCACTGCCGCGCAGGCCAGCACCACGCCGCCCAGCGCGTAGCAGACCACATTGAGAGCCGTGCCGGGCACCATCAGCAGGAAGATGCCCAGCGCCAGATAGAGCAGGCTCATGAGGATAAGGTTCCACTTCAGCTTTTTTGCCATAGAGTTCACGTTCCTTTCAGGTTATACGGCCACGTCCTGCTTTTCGGAGAGCGGGACGATGACGGTACGGTTGATGCGGGCCATGAAAACGAGGCTCAGCGCAAGGCTGACCACCTCCGCGATGATGAAGGCCCACCAGACCATGTTCACCTCGCCGGTGCGGCTCAGCAGCCATGCAGCGGGGATGAGCACCACCAGCTGACGGCAGATGGAGACGGTCAGGCTGAACACGCCGTTGCCCAGCGCCTGGAACACCGAGCTCAGCACGATGCCGGCACCCGCCAGCAGGAAGTGGGGGCAGATGATGCGCAGCGCCGGGACGCCGATGGTCAGCATGGCGTCGCTGGCGGCGAAGAGGCCCAGCAGCTTATCCGGCAGGAACTGGAAGATGCAGAAGCCCACCAGCATGATGCACTCGGCGTAGAAGACTGCGAGGCGGATGGTCTTCTTGACCCGCTCCGGCTTCCGTGCGCCGTAGTTGTAGCTGATGATGGGGACCATGCCGTTGTTCATGCCGAAGATGGGCATGAACACGAAGCTCTGCAGCTTGAAGTAGACGCCGAAGACGGCGACAGCCGTGGCCGAGAAGGCCATCAGGATCTGGTTCATGAAGAAGGTCATCACGCTGCCCACGCACTGCATGGCGATGCTGGGCAGGCCGACGGTGTAGATGCGGCCGATGGCCTTGGCGCTGGGTCGGAAGCCCCGGAAGCTGATCTGGATGTCGGGGTTCTTATTGAGGTTGAAGTACAGCGTCATGCCCGCGCCGCAGAACTGGCCGATGACGGTGGCTGCGGCAGCGCCGGTGGTGCCGGACAGGGCCTCGCCGCAGTAGCCGAAGATGAAGATGGGGTCGAGAACGATGTTCACGACAGCGCCCACCAGCTGGCTTATCATGCTCAGATGGGTGCGGCCGGTGGCGGCCAGCAGCTTCTCGCCCATGGTCTGGGTAAAGAGGCCGAGGCTGAGCACGCAGCAGAGCCGCAGATACTGGATGCCCTGCCGGGCGATGTCCATGTCCGAAGTCTGTGCGTAGAAGTAGGGTCTCATGCAGGTGAGGCCGATGACGAGGAAGACGGCGTAGCTGCACAGGGACAGGAAGATGCCGTTCTCGGCGGTCTTATTGGCCCGTTCCTGGTTCTTTTCGCCGAGGCTCTTGGACAGCAGGGCATTGACGCCCACGCCGGTGCCGACGCCCACGGCGATCATGACGTTCTGCAAAGAGAACGCCAGAGAAACGGCGGTCAGGGCGCTCTCGCTGACGTGGGACACGAAGATCGAGTCCACCACGTTGTAGAGGGCCTGCACCAGCATGGATACCATCATCGGCACGCTGAGCTTGATGAGCAGAGGGTTGATGTCCATGGTACCCATGATGTTTTCCCGCTCACCGGCGGGAGAGAATGAGGGCTGCTTGTTTTCCACGATTTCTCCTTTTGATGTTGATAACTTGAGGATGCAGAGTTCTTCTATGCCGCAAACGTGGGCAGAGCGCAAAAGCACCCCACCCACGCAGCATCATTATTTATTTTGCCCCATCCGGGGCGGCGGGCATCAGCCCTCCATGGTCTTCTCCTTGGCCTCTGCGGCGGCAAGGATCATGTTCACGCAGGCGTCATGGCCCAGTGCGGCGTTGATGGCGAGGTCATAGTTGTGGGCATCGCCCCAGCGGTTCTGGGTGTAGTAGTTGTAGTAGGCGGCACGGTTGCGATCGGTCTTGTCGATCTCGTCCTTGATGCCCTTTTCGTCCTTGGCCTGCAGCATATTGTTCTCCTTGCCGTAAGCCAGACGCCACTCCTTGGGGGCGTAGACGAAGATGCGCAGCACGTCCTTGCGGTCACGCAGGACATAGTCGCCGCAGCGGCCCACGATGACGCAGGGGCCTTCGTCGGCCAGCTGCTTGATGATGCGGCTCTGCAGGATGAAGACCTGATCGCCCAGCGGAAGGTCATTGCCCATCGTATACAGGCTGTACAGCAGGCTGTGGGTGTGCCGCTTCTCGCTGGCGGCCACGGCCTCCTCGGACAGTCCGGAATTCTTGGCGGCCATCGTGATCAGTTCCTTGTCGTAGAGCTTGATGCCCAGTGCGCGTGCCACGTCCTTGGCGATGTAGCGTCCGCCGGTGCAGTACTCACGGCCCAAAGTGATGATCGTCTTTGCCATAATATGTTCCTCCCATGTTGATGATTTATCCCAAAAAGCTCTTGGCTGTGCTGCCTCTCAGGAGACAGAAGGCTCGGTGCTTTGGTTTGCTTCCGATAGCGGCAGCGTGGGCGGCGGAGGGGCAGGCAGACGGACCTCTGCAAACTGCATGGTGCCGGTCTGGTCCACGATGTAAACGCTGCACCGCCCGCCTGCGTCGGTCTGCTCGGGCGGGAAGCGGAAGCCGCCTGTCCGTGTCCGCTCCATCCGCCGGAAGGTGCGGTGGGCTGTGGTGGCGTGGGCTACTCCGTCGTGAGGGCTGCAGGCCGCCCAGCCGGAAAATTCTGCCGGGAGCAGCTGCCGCTGGCCCTTCTGGGCCAGATACCAGCAGTCATCCTCGGCGCTGTACACAAAGTCGCAGGAGACCCGCCGGGGGCGGTTGGCCTCGGTGTCCCGGGGCTTGGGGCGGAGGGCGATGGCCCGCCCGGTGAAGTAGCGGGCAAAATCCGTCACTGCCATCGTGCAGTTCACGGCTCCGTCGCTGTCGGCGGTGGGGTCGTTGAGCAGGACAAAATCGGCGAGGACTGCGTCGTCGTGGCCGAAGCCCCGCAGACCCATCCAGACTCCGATGGGGTCCCGCTGGCCCCGGATGCGGCGCTCGATGCGCACGGCTACGGAACAGCCGTCGTGTATCTGCTCCCGCAGGTCCTGCAGGTCCATCCACGCCTGCCAGCAGGGAAAACCGCAGCAGCCCGCTGCCGCGGCGGCGAAAGCGCCGTTGCTGGTGCTGCCGGTGGTCTTGTCCTCCATGACGTAGGCCACCTCTTCGGGCAGGATGTCCTCGCCCCAGCGGTTCATCAGGGCCGCCATCACCAGCGGCAGGTCCATGTCCCGGCCAAAGCTGGGGTCATGGGCCGAGAGGCAGTATTCCGGTAAGTACAGGCGGCGGTTGATGGGGTGGCCGCTCTGCTTATCCCACGCAAGGGGGCGGACCGCCGCCGCCAGCAGCCGGAGCGCCGGGGTGACTTTATCGTTGTTGGTCGAAAGATTGACCTGAAGCTGGACGCCGGTGCCGCCGCCGGGCAGCGCCACCGTCACGGTGTCGCCCATCAGGAAGATGAGGCCGTCGTCGCTGTGGGTGCTGATGCTGGCCCGGGGGTAATCCGGCGCCCACTTGCCAAAGCTCATCCAGCCCGTCCAGCTGCCGCCTGCGTAGACGCGGCAGCGTACCTCCACCATCGTGTTCTGGGGCGCGTGGGCGTTCCAGCTGACGTTCAGGTTGCAGAAGGCCGGCATGGCGAATTCGGGCGTCGTGTAGCTGCCGTATTGCAGGTACCGCCCGGCCACGCTGTCCAGCACGACGCTGCCGTTGTCCAGCGCTACATTATCGAGCTGTCCGCGGGAAAATGTCTCCGTGCCCTGCAGCACCAGATTGTTCCGCTGTTCCATTGCACGCATCCCCTTTCCGCGTCGGTGTGTCGTTTATTCCTCGTCGTCGCTGCGCTCCTCGGCCATCTCGGCTTCATACTCGGCGTCGTGGAGCTTGCGGATGTTCTCCTCGATGTGGAACACCCGGTCGAGGTCGCCGTAGACGATCTGGCTGGTGATCTCCACCTGGAACCAGAAGCCGAACACCAGCATGAGCAGCAGGCCCAGCGGCATACAGAGGATGACGAGGCCCCAGAACAGTACCGTCACGAGGGACGCAGCCAGTGCGTGGGGCAGGAAAGCTATCATGCAGTTGACGCTGTTCTTGAGCGTCTGGCCGAAAGGCTGGTCCAGCAGGACCACCTGGGGCCACATGTAGGAGAACAGCATGTGGAAGATGACGAGGTTGAGCACCGTGGCCACCCACATGCCTACGCCGACATTGGTGCCGTGGTAGAGCAGGTTGAAGCAGAAGTACACGAGGAAGACCTGCACCGTGACCACGACGCAGTAGAGCACGCCCGGCAGGATGCTGGCTTTGAAGTTTTGCTTAAAGGCCTTGCGGTAGGTGGTCCACCAATAGCCGGCCTCGTCGCGCAGAGCGCGCAGGACGGTGTCGTACATGCCCGCCAGCACCGGCCCGGCCAGGATGCCGCCCACGGCGGCGCTGAGCACCATGACGGGCAGGCTGTTCATCAGGAAGCCGATGTACACCAGACAGATGACGGGCAGAAAGCCCAGACAGGTGAGCAGGTTTGCAAGGAACATCCCGCTCATATCCCGGCCCACCAGCTCGAAGAAGCGGCCTACGCCGGTCTTGCGGGGGGCGTCCTTTTCGACGCCCGGCCCGGACTTGAAATCGTTTGCAGAAGGGAACAGACTCATGTTGTGTGAATATCCTCTCTCGCTGTCCCGAAAGACGGCTTACATTGCGCAGCACGGTTTTGGCAGGAAACGCCATTGTGCTGGCTTTCTGATTATAAATATACCCGGATTTTGTGGATTTTGCAAGCCGCAAAGCCCTCTAAATGTAAAAAAAGTATTTCCTCTCCCTTTTTGGGGCGGAGTGTGATACAATAGAAACGGCTTTTTGAGCCAGAAGGAGGTATCGCTCTGTGAGCATTTTTCGCACCATTGCGTTATTCGTTTATCTGTTCGGGTACATGATCGTCCATTACAGTGTGTTGTGCAAAGCCGAGCGTGCGCTGGCCGCAGGCGATACCGAGACGGTGCGCCAGCTGGTAAAAAAGCACATCCCCCATTGGAGCAAAGGCATCCTGAACGTCACCGGCGTCCGGCTCAGCGTCGAGGGACTGGACAACATCCCGAAGGATGGCCCCTGCGTCTTTGTGGCGAACCACCGCAGTTATTATGACATCCCGCTGCTGCTGGCCGGCCTCGATGAGCCCTACGGCATCCTCGCCAAGGAAGAGCTGGGAAAAATTCCGCTGCTCAACCGCTGGATGAAGCTGCTGGGCTGCGTTTTCGTCCAGCGCGACGATGTCCGCGCCTCGGTGCGCGCGTTGAACGACGCCACCGCCATCGTAGAGAGCGGCAGGAGTTTCATCATCTTCCCTGAAGGCACCCGCTACAAGGGCGAAGAGGGCGGCGCCAGTGAGTTCAAGGCCGGTGCCTTCCGCATTGCGGTCAAGACCGGCGCGCCGGTGGTGCCGGTGGCCATCTCCGGCGCACGGGGCCTGTTCGAGGCCCACGGCAACCGTGCCACCCCCGGAACGGTACACGTCCGGGTGCTGCCGCCCATCCGGACGGCAGGCATGAGCCGGGCCGAGCAGAAGCAGCTGCCCGATGCCGTCCGCCAGACCATTCTGGCAGAGTTATAACTTTTTTGGAGGACACTGCCTCATGGCAAGCTACCGTTACGAGCGCGACATCGACCCGAAAGACATTGCCCCTCGCAAGGAAAAACAGTACACCCGCAAGGAGCGCTGGGCCAACTGGTGGGACTATAACCTGAAATGGGTCATCATCATCGGCATCGCCGCGGCTTTTGTGGCCTACAACTTCATCGGACAGTATTTCTTCGTCACCAAGCCCGATTATAACGTGGCCGTGGTGGCTCCCTACTATCTGCCCGAGGACACCGTGAACGCTTTGCAGGATGTACTGGCCGCCTACGGCGAAGACCGCAACGGCGACGGCAAGGTGGTCGTGACCCTCAACGTCTACACCCTCGACTACTCCGACGCTGAGACCCAGACCGAGAGCGCCGCCTATCTGACCATGGCCGGGACTACCAAGCTGGCCACCGATGTACAAGGCGGCCTCAGCTCTGTCTTTCTGCTCTGGGACCCGGCGGGCTTTGAAGAAAGCACCGGCTCGCTGCGGTATCTTGACGGCACTTTGCCCGCCGCCGACAGCGACGAGGACTGGTGGAACATGGTGTACAAGTGGGATGACTGCCCGGTCCTGGCTGGCCTCGACCTCGGTGACTACGGCCCCGACACCACCCAGAGCAGGAGTGGTTCCAGTCAGGAGTATATGTCCCAGTTCTATGTGGGAATGCGGGGCGCGTGGAACAGCGGCACTGCTGATAACCTCGCCGGAGGCGAGGAATTCTGGCAGAAGCTGACCGAAGGCGCTGCCTCCACGGCAGCTCCGGAGGGCTGAGCCATGCGGTACCGTGTTCTCTCCAGGGGGAAGGCAAAGCATCTCAGCATCCCTGAAAAGCCTGCCGAAAAAACTGCATCTCTGAAGGCTGCCGACCTCGACAACCCCTATGGCCGGGTGTTCGGCACCCCCCGCAGCAGGGAAGACCTGCGCAAATAAGCAAGAACGCCCTCTCCGTCATTGCCGGAGGGGGCGTTCTTTGTTTATCGGCCAAAGAGCCGCTGCGTTTCCTGCAAAAAGAAGCGGGCCGGGGTGGAGGGCGTGACGTTCTGGGGATAGACGACACAGAAGGTCCAGAACGCTTCATATTTGTCTTCCAGATAGAAATAAGCGAGCTCTTTCTGTACATTGAAAAGGGGGATATAGCTTTCCGGCGCAAAGGTGATGCCGAGGTCGTTGGACGCAAAGCAGAGGGCGCTCTGGACGCTGCTGGTCTCCAGCCGGATCTTCGGCACGATGCCTGCATGGCGGAGGATGCGGTCGGAGATCTGCCGGACGCGCTGCTGCGGGTGGGCGAGGATGAACTGCTGCTCTGCGGCCAGCGCCGGGTCGAGAAAGAGGTGCGCAAAGCCGGGTTTGGAGTAGGCTTTGCGGGTGAGGGGATTGTCTTTCGCCATCGCTATGACATAGCGGTCGTCGCTGACGCGGGTATAGCCTGCGTGCTCGCAGAGCAGAGGCAGATGCATGAGGGCCATATCCAGCTCGTTGTTGTCGATGAGCTTTTCCAGCGTGAGGGAAGTCCCCTCTGTGATGGCAAGATGGATGTTCGGATAGCGGTTCTGGAAAGAAAAAAGCACCTCGGGCAGAACGATGGAACCGATATGGGGAGAAGTCCCGAGGCGGAGGATGCCTTTGCGCTCGGCCTGTATCTCGCACAGCTCCTGGTCGAAGCTGCGGGCCAGCGCGATGGACTGACGGGCAAACTCGATGTATTTCTGGCCCGCGTAGGTGGGGACGAGCCCCCGCTTGGTGCGCTCGAAAAGCTGGGTCTGAAGCTGTGTTTCCAGCCGTGTGAGGAAAATGCTGAGCGCAGGCTGGGTGATATAGAGCTTTTCGGCGGCTTTCGAGAGGCTTTTTTCCTGATAGATGGTCAGAACATATTCAAAATCTCGGTATTCCATGAGACAGCTCCATTCTGCCAGAGAGGGCGTAGCGTCGCTTTTATCATAGCGCAAAACGGGAAAAATGAAAAGCAGAACTGGCCGGTGCTCTGCATCGGCCAGTTCCGGGAAGAGGAAGGAGCGAGAATGCGTTTCAGACGACGATGGTGCCGATGAGGCAGCCGAAGACGATCATGATGAGGCCGATGATCCAGTGGGGGAGGAAGTTGGTCTTCATGACGTCCTTCAGGGACATACCGGACACAGCCAGACCGAGGTAGGTGGAGGCGATGACCGGAGCCATCGTGAAGCAGGAGTCGGCGCCGACGCCGAACGCGATGGCGACGCTGGTGGCCGGGATGCCATAGTTGCCGCAGACCTCGATCAGCACGGGCAGGATGCCGTAGTACAGCGGGTCAGGAGAGACGGCCAGACCGATGAAGCCGCCCAGGAAGGCGAAGACGAGATGCAGATGCTTGGCCAGTGCGGCGGGCAGGATGTTGATGATAAACTCTGCCATGGCGACGATCATGCCGGTGTTGTTCAGGATGCCGACCATGACACCGGCGGCCAGAACGGTGGCGACCAGAGAGATGGCTTTGGGAGCGTGTGCGGCGAGACGGGCTTCCTGCTCTTTGGGGTCAGGAAAGTTGACGACGAGGGCGAACACGCAGCCCAGCATGAAGGTGAAGTAGTTGGGAAGCTTGGTGGTGAAGAGGAGCACGAAGACGACGACAGTCAGCAGGACGTTGTACCAGAGCAGCTTGGGGCGAAGGAGCTTTGCGGCGGCTTCGTCCACGACTTCGGTCTCTTCTTCCTGAGTGGCGGCGACGTCGATCTTACCGGCACCGCGCTTGACTTCGACACGGGCCATGATGACGGCCAGACCGACACAGCAGACGAGACCGCAGATCTGCAGAGGCAGATACATATGCCACAGCTCGTTGGAATCCATTGCTAGCGTGATGGACTGACGATTGAGCACGCCGCCCCAGGGCACGAGGTTCATGACGGTGATAGTGGCCGTGCAGACCATCATGATGGTGCTGATGCGGATGTTCAGCTTTTTGCACAGGGGAGCCATTGCGGGGATGACGATGAGGTAGGTCGTGGGGCTGTTGCCGTCCAGATGGCCCAGGATGGAGACGAGGACGACGACCAGAAGGATGCCCAGCACCCGGCCGTTGGCGATCTTGATGAGCTTTTTGACCAGCTTATCAAACATACCGACATCGGTCATGATGCCAAAGTAGGTGATGACGAAGACGAACAGGGCGGCCATGCCCCAGGTGGTGGAGACGCCGGATTTGATGTAATCGGTGATGTCTGCGATGCCGAAGCCGTTGATGAGTGCGCCGATGATGGGAAGGACGACGAAGAGGGTCACGGGGATGGCCTTTCCCTTCAGCAGGAAGTACATCAGCAGGCCTATCATGACGAAACCTGTGAGCGCGAGCAGCATTGTTTTTTCCTCCTTTTTCGTGTGGTGTTTTTATTTTTGGCGGAAGAGCGCGTCGGCTTTCCGCACAAAGTCAGCGAGACAGGCGTTGAACTTTTCCGCCTCGTACAGGAACATCAGGTGGCCGCTCTTGTAGAACTTGTGGACCTCACTGTAGCCCCGCACTTCGGCAGCAAAGCGGTCTACCATGTCCAGACCGTAGGCTTTGGACTGTGCGCCGAATACGGCGTAAGGAACGGTGATCTTTTTCAGATTGCTGAAATTATCGGTCAGGCAGAAGTCGTAGTGCAGTTCCAGCGCCGTCCAGGGCATCGTCTTTTTGCACTCGGCCTCGAACCAGGCCCGGGTCTCATCGTCCATTCCCTCCGCACAGGAAACGCGGGCGATGAATTTGTCGTAGAAGAGCTTGGGGTCGTAGTAAAGAGGCAGGTAGGTGTCGAACCAGTTCTGCAGGTTATAGTCACGGCCGCGGTGGTGGTTCCAGTCGGCGTCCGAGAAGGGATACAGCGAGCCGTCCATCGTCACGAGGCCGTTGAGCTTGTACTGCTCAAATTCGGCTGCATAGCTGACAACGATGGAGGAGGCCAGCGACCAGCCCAGCAGGACGACGTGCTCCAGACCGAGATGGTCGATGAGCTCCTTGATGTCCTGCGCATTGCGGCGGATGGTGTTGCCCTGGCAGGTCTTGGAGGAGTTGCCCTGTCCGCGGGGGTCCATCGTGATGACGCGGAACTCTTTGGAGAGGACCTCAGCGTTTTTTTCGAAAAATTTGGTGGTGCATAAAAATCCGGGGACCATCACGATAGGAAGCCCGGAACCTCGGTCTTCGAAATAAATGTGGATGCCGTCCGAGGTGGTGAAAAAATTATCTGCGGTGATTTTCACTGAAATTGCCTCCTTTCCGTTGACAATTTCATTATAACTTGCCACAGTATAAAGTCAAATTTATGATTTTTATGTCAGATATTAGCGCAGAGTAATAGGAGGGCGCAGGGCATAAAACACAGCGCAGGCCCCGGAAACAGGAGGGTCTCCCTGTTGCAATCTCTTCGCGTTGACGGCCCCGGATTTGAAATATTATCTACCCTCAAAGAGAGCCGGGCTTGTTGTTTCCTCATCCGGGTTATGGTATACTTACTAAGTATCATCGCTGTAAGAACTGAAACTTTACCCAAAGGATGTGGAAAGATGGACACACTGGAACAAGCCCGCGCCGAGATCGACGCGGTGGACGCGCAGCTTGCCGCCCTGTTTGAGCGGCGGATGGCCGCTGTGCTCAGCGTCGCCCAATACAAACAGGCCCACGGCCTGCCGATTTTTGACGCCGCGCGGGAGGCGGTGGTGCTGGAAAAAGCTGCGGCCCGCATCCAGAACGCTGCCCTCCGGCCTTACTATAAAGACCATGTCCAGAACATGATGGATGTCGCCAAGCAGTACGAAGCCGAGGTGCTGGGCCGGAACCGCGCCGCCTATCAGGGTGTGGAAGGTGCTTTCGCCCACATCGCGCTGCGGGCGCTCTTCCCCCACGCGGAGGCCGTCAGCTACCCGACGTGGGACGAGGTGTTCGATGCCGTCAGCCGGGGCGACACCGCCCACGGCGTTGTGCCGTTTGAGAACAGCCACGCAGGCGACGTCTCCGCTGTCCTCGACTTGTGCTACAACCACCCCGAGCTGTGGGTGGTGGACGTCTACGACCTGCCCATCTCCCAGAACCTGCTCGTCCTGCCCGGCACCCAGCTGGCCCAGCTCAAGCACGTCTACAGCCATCAGCAGGCCATCGCCCAGAGTGAGACGTTCTTAAAGCAGTTCCGTCTGCCCGCCACGGCCATGCCTAACACGGCCATGGCCGCAAAGTTCGTGGCCGAGTCGGGCGACCCGTCCAAAGCCGCCATCGCCAGCGCCGAGACAGCCGCCCTCTACGGGCTGGAAGTCCTCGTCCCCAGCATCAACACCGACGGCGACAACACCACCCGCTTCATCGTCCTCAGCCGCGAAAAGCCCACCGCGGGCAACCGCTTCTCGCTGCTGTTCACACTGGACAACAAACCCGGCAAGCTGGCTGAGGTCATCCAGGTCATTGGCCGCTTCGGCTACGACATGGAGTCCATCAAGAGCCGTCCGCTGCCCCATGTCCCCTTTGATTATTATTTTTACGTCGAGCTGGTGGGCGACCCCTCCGCCGACAAGACCGCCGCGCTGCTGCGTGAGCTGGACCATACCTGCCGCACGGTGCGGCTGTTAGGAGTGTATACAAAATGAGTGGATTTATCGGCACCAAGCTCACCATGAATCTGGGTGAGCGCAGCTATGACATCATCCTGAAAAACGGCGCACTGGAAAATCTGTACCAGTTTGCCCGCCTCGACCGCCGGGTGGCGGTGGTGACAGACGCAGGCGTTCCCGCCGAGTACGCACAGCGTGTGGCCGACCAGTGCCGCGACGCAAAAATCATGACGGTCCCGCAGGGCGAGGCCAGCAAGAGCATGAAAATTCTGGAAAGCATTCTGCGCCAGATGCTTGAGTTCAACATGGGCCGCGGCGACCTCGTCATCGCCGTCGGCGGCGGCGTCGTGGGCGATCTGGCGGGTTTTGCCGCTTCCATCTATATGCGCGGCATCGACTTCATCAACTGCCCCACCACCACCCTCTCGATGATCGATTCCTCTATCGGCGGCAAGACCGCTGTGGATCTGGGGGAGACGAAGAACATCGTCGGTTCCTTCTGGCAGCCCAAGCTGGTCATCGTAGACCCCAGCACCCTCGCCACCCTGCCCCGCCGCCAGTACATCAACGGTCTGGCCGAGTCGGTGAAGGCCAGCCTGCTGGCCGACCCGGAACTGTTCGCCATCTTTGAAAAGGGCGACATCGACGAGCAGATCGGCGAGATCATCTACCGCAGCCTCCGTTTCAAAAAGAGCATCGTCGAGCAGGACGAGACGGAGCATGGAATGCGCAAGGCCCTCAATTTCGGCCACACCATCGGCCACGGCATCGAGGCCGTCAAGGGCGTCAAGGGACGCCGCACCGTGGGCCTCTACCACGGCGAGTGCGTGGCTCTGGGGATGCTGCCGATGATCGAGTCCAAGGCACTGCAGAAGCGCGTCCGTGCGGTCTACCGCCGTCTGGGCCTGCCCCTGCGTACCGCCTACAACAAGGACAAGGTCTACGCCGAGATGCTCCACGACAAAAAGGCACAGGGCGGCCAGATCACCGTCATCAAGGTGCCGGGTCTGGGCTGCTGGCGCGCGGAGACCATCCCGGTGGAGGGTCTGCGCCCCCTGCTGGGCATGGAGGACTAAAGCCATGAAAAATACCTTTGGCAGCGCATTGGCGCTGACCATCTTCGGCGAGAGCCACGGCAGGGCCATCGGCGGTGTGCTGGACGGCATGGCCGCTGGTGTGCCGGTGGATGAGGAATTCATTGCCGCCTGCATGGATCAGCGCCGCGCCCGGGGCGACGGGCTTTCGACGCCCCGCGTGGAGGCTGATAACGTACAGCTGCTCTCCGGTGTCGTGAACGGTCACACCACCGGCACGGCCATCGCGCTGATAATCGAGAACCAGAACACCCGCAGCGGCGACTACGCCAAGACGGCTGACCTTCTCCGCCCCGGCCACGCGGACTATACCGCCTACGCCAAATACCACGGCTTTCAGGACGCCCGGGGCGGTGGACATTTTTCGGGCCGCATCACTGCCGCGCTGGTGGCAGGCGGGGCCATCGTGCTGGGTGCGCTGAACCGCGCCGGCATCGACATCACCACCCACATCGCCCGCTGTGCCGGCATTTCCGATACGCCCTTTGCGCTGGACGATGCCGCCGCACTGGCCGCTCAGGTGAGCGTGCTGGAAAGCAGGGACGAGGGCTTCGCCCTGCTGGATGCTTCCGTCGAAGAGCCGATGAAAACGGCCATCCGTGCCGCCGGTTCGGAGGGCGACAGCGTGGGCGGCATCCTTGAAACAGCCATTCTCGGCCTGCCCGCCGGTGTGGGCGAGCCGTATTTTGACAGCGTGGAGAGCCTTATTTCCCACATGGCGTTTTCAGTGCCTGCCGTGAAGGGCATTGAGTTCGGCACCGGCTTCGGCTTCGCCGACCTGAAAGGCTCTGAGGCCAACGATGCCTTCCGCATGAAGGGCGATTCGGTGGTCACGGCCACCAACCACAACGCGGGCATCAACGGCGGCATCACCAACGGAATGCCTGTCGTCTTCCGCACCGCTGTCAAGCCGACGCCCAGCATCTACAAAGAGCAGGAGACGGTGGATTACATTGCAAAGCAGGACGCGCCCCTCTCCATTCAGGGCCGTCATGACCCCTGCATCGTGCCTCGCGCCGCCATCGTCCAGACCTGCGCCGCCGCGCTGGCTGTGGGTGATTTGATGACCGCCCGCTATGGCACCGCATGGATGGAGCGGCCCACCAGCTACCGCAGGGAGGGACTGTGATGGAATACGGACTCATCGGCTCGAAACTGGGCCATTCCTACTCGAAGATCATCCATGAAATGCTCTGCGGCTATCGCTACGACCTCTGCCCGCTTCCCACCGAAGAGGAAGCCCGGGCTTTCCTGACCAGGCGGCAGTTCAAGGCCATCAATGTCACCATCCCCTATAAGCGGCTGGTGATGGAATACTGCACCTACATCGACCCCCGGGCCAAGGCCATCGGCGCGGTGAACACTGTGGTCAACAAGAACGGCCTGCTCTACGGCTACAACACCGATTATCTCGGCTTTGCCCACCTGTGCGACGCCCACGGCGTCGATTTTGCGGGCAAAACCGTCCTCATCCTCGGCACCGGCGGCACCCACAACACCACCAGCGCCGTCGCCCGCGACAAGGGTGCGGCCAGAGTGCTCACCGTCAGCCGGACGCCGGACGCCGCCAAGGGCCAGCTCTCCTATGAAGAGGCTGTGTTCAGCGGCGCACAGATCGTCATCAACACCACCCCCGCCGGAATGTACCCCAACGTGGGCGTGTGCAGTCTGGACGTGGCAAAAATGCCCGGGCTGGAAGCTGTGCTGGACGTGGTGTACAACCCCGATAAGACGGAACTCATCCTCCGGGCCGAAGAGGCCGGGGTCCCGGTGGCTGTGGGCGGCCTCGAGATGCTGGTGGCGCAGGCCGTGTACGCCGCCGAATACTTCCTCAGCCGGAAGTTCGACGACGCAGCAGGGGAGATCGGCCGCATCACTGCCGCACTCCGCCGCGATATGCTCAACGTGGCCCTCATCGGAATGCCCTCCAGCGGAAAATCTACCGTGGGCCGTGCATTGGCCGAAAAGCTGGGCAAAAAGTTCATCGACCTCGACGAGGAGATCGTCAAGGCCGACGGCCGCAGTATCCCCGACATCTTCGCCGCCGAGGGCGAGGACGGCTTCCGTGCGAAGGAATCCGCCCAGACCGCCCGCTTTGCCAAAGAGGGCCGACAGCTGCTCTCCTGCGGCGGCGGCATCATCAAGCGGGGCGAGAATCTGCGGGCGCTGCATCAGAACGGCGTCGTGCTCTTCCTCGACCGGCCCCTAGATGCGCTGACGGTGGGCGGCGGACGTCCGCTCTCGTCCAGCACCGAGGCGCTGAAAAAGATGGAGGCGGAGCGCCGCCCCCTGTATCTCGCGGCGGCAGACGCCGTTATCCCGAACAGCGGCACGGTGGAAGACGCCGTGACCGCCGCAATGGAGGCACTGGATGAAATTTTTAGTCATTAACGGCCCCAACCTCAACATGATGCACTTCACCGAGCCGGGTGTGGCCGGTCAGCTGGATTATAACGGTCTGCTGGATTACCTCGAGCTGTGCTGCACCCAGATGGGCATGGAAGTGGAATTTTTTCAGTCCAACCACGAGGGCGACCTCATCGACGAGATCCAGTCTGCCGCAGGCCGGGCCGACGGCATCATCCTGAATCCCGGCGGCTACGCCCACTACAGCGTCGCCATCCTCGACGCGCTGCGCCTCTGTGGCGTGCCTGCCGTGGAAGTGCTGCTCAGCGAGCCCGACGAGCACGAGCCCTTCCGCAAGACGGACATCGTCTCGTTCGGCTGTCAGGGCCACTTCATCGGCGAGGGCATCAGCGGCTATCTCCACGCTGCCGCCTATCTGGCCCAGCTGCTGCGGCTGGACGGCAGTGCGCACACCCATTTAGTGATGTAGAAATCGACTCTCTTCTGCTGGAAAGCGGAGCAAAGAGGGCGTGGAAAAGAAGGATAGAAAGGAAAAATTTTATGATCATCTCCACCAAAAAGGGTACCCCGAAGGAAGAACTCGAGAAAATCGTTGACCGCTTCGAAAAGCAGGGCCTCGACGTCACCCTCATCACCGGCAAGGACTACAATGTCTTTGGCCTCGTGGGCGATACCACCAGGATCGACGAGCGCGACGTCCTCGCCAACCCCTGGATCGACAACGTGACCCGTGTTTCCGCTCCCTATAAGCGTGCCAACCGCCTGTTCCACCCGGCAGATTCCGTTATCGACTGCGGCGGCGTGAAGATCGGCGGCAAGGAGAAGATCGCTGTCATGGCCGGCCCCTGCAGCATCGAGAGCGAAGAGCAGGCCCTCCGCATCGCACAGGGCGTCAAGGCCGGCGGCGCGACCCTCTTCCGCGGCGGCGCTTACAAGCCCCGCACCTCTCCCTACTCCTTCCAGGGCCTCGAGACCAAGGGCATCCTTGACATGGTAAAGGCCCGCGAGGCTACCGGCATGCCCATCGTTTCCGAGCTGATGAGCGAGGAGCGCATCCCTGAGTTTGAGGAGTATGTGGACGTGGTGCAGATCGGCGCCCGCAATATGCAGAACTTCCAGCTGCTCAAGGCTGTGGGCAAGATGCACAAGCCCGTTCTGCTCAAGCGCGGCCTCTGCAACACCATCGAAGAGTGGATCATGAGCGCCGAGTACATCATGGCCGGCGGCAATGAGCAGGTCATCCTCTGTGAGCGCGGCATCCGCACCTTCGAGAAGTACACCCGCAACACCCTCGACCTCTCCGCTGTGCCTATCATCCACGAGAAGACCCATCTGCCCGTCATCGTGGACCCCAGCCACGCTACCGGCAAGGCAAACCTTGTGGAGCCCATGATGATCGCCGCTGTCGCCGCTGGTGCCGACGGCCTTGAGGTGGAAGTCCACTACGACCCCCGCCACGCATGGAGCGACGGCGCACAGTGCCTGACCCCCGACGCCTTTGCGCAGGCTATGGCAAAGTGCCGTCAGGTCGCATGGGCTATTGGCCGGGATATGTGATATGAATGCTACGATAAAACGCGCCCCCGGCGGCATCGGCGGCACCATCACCGCGCCGCCCAGCAAGAGCATGGCGCACCGTGCGGTGCTCTGCTCGGCGCTGGCCGAGGGTGCTTCCCACATCGAAAACCTTGAATTCAGCAAGGATATTTTTGCCACCCTCTCCGCCGCCGGGCAGCTCTGCGCCAAAGTGCGCACCGGTGTGGATAACGCCGTTGTAGAGGGTCTGGGGAGCTTTCTGCCCGTCAGCGCTCCGGTGGACTGCTGTGAGAGTGGAAGCACCCTGCGCTTTCTCATCCCCATTGCCAGCCTCACCGGGCAGAAAGTGACCTTTGTTGGCCGCGGACGGCTGATGGAGCGCCCTCAGACAGTATACGAGAAGTTGTATCAGGAGCAGTCTCTCCGATTTGAACAGTCTTCGGCGGGCCTGACCGTCGAAGGGACTCTGAAAAGCGGCGAATACGAGCTGGCGGGCAACGTGTCCAGCCAGTTCATCAGCGGATTGCTGTTTGCCCTGCCGCTGCTGGCAGGCGACAGCACCCTCCACCTTATTCCGCCGGTAGAGAGCCGCAGTTATATCGAGATGACCCGGGCGGCCCAGCGCCGTTTCGGCGTCGAGAGCCGCTGGCAGGACGAAAACACCCTCTTTATCCCGGGCGGGCAGAAATACCGGCCTTGCGATTACACCGTGGAGGGCGATTACAGCCAGGCGGCATTCCCGGCGGTGCTGGGAGCGGTGCAGGGCGGCGTGACCCTCAAAGGATTATCCGCCGACACCCTGCAGGGCGATGCCGCGATCCTCGACATTCTGCGCCGCTGTGGTGCAAGCTTCCGCACCACCGATGCAGGCATCGTGTTCGAGAAAGCACCTCTCCACGGTGTGGACATTGACCTTGCCGACTGCCCCGACCTCGGCCCCGTGCTGATGGTCCTTGGCCTGCTTTGCGAAGGGACCACCACCATCCGCAACGCGGAACGTCTCCGGATCAAGGAGAGCGACCGCATTGCAGCCATGGAAGCCGAACTGCGGGCCTGCGGCGGCGTCCTCGAGAGCGAGGGCGGCATCATCACCATCCACGGCTGTGCAGACAGGCTCCACGCCCCCGCCGCACCGCTCCACGGCCACAATGACCACCGTGTGGTGATGAGCCTTGCGGTGCTGGCGCTGGCCGCCGGGCTGGAACTCTCCATCGACGACGCCGAGGCCGTGCAGAAGAGCTGGCCCCATTTCTTTGAAGCCATCAAGCCGTTAGGCGCGGAGGTAGAATATGCTGGATAAAACAAAGCGTTATCTTATCGTGGGCCTCGGACTGCTGGGCGGCAAATACGCCCTCGAGCTTTCCAAAGCCGGATTCCATGTGGACGGCATCAACCGCAGCGAGGGCCACTTACAGTACGCTCTCGACCACGGCTATATCGAGACCGGCAAGACCCACGATTTCGAGGACCTCGTCTCGCAGGCCGACCACATCATCTTCGGCCTGTATCCCACGGCCCTCATCGACTGGTTCAAGACCTACGGCCATCTCATCAAGTCCGGCTGCATCTTTACCGACGTCTCCGGCGTCAAGACCGGCCTTGTGGAGCCGGTGCAGGCCATGTGTCCGGAGGGTGTGGAGTTCATCGCCAGCCACCCGATGGCAGGCCGTGAGACTTCCAGCGTCGAGCACGCCGCCGAGGTCAGCTTTGCCCCGGCCAACTTCATCATCACCCCCACCGAAAAGAACACCCCCAAGGCCGTCCAGTGGGCAAAAGAGCTGGCCGAGGTGCTGGGCTTCCGCCACATCTGCACCCTGACGGTGCAGGAGCACGACAAGATGATCGGCTACGTCAGCCAGCTCTGCCACGCCATCGCCGTCAGCCTCATGTGTGCAAACGACAACTCTTCTCTCTGCGAGTACACGGGCGACTCCTTCCGCGATCTGACCCGCATCGCCCGCATCAACGAGAAGATGTGGGCGGAGCTGTTCCTCTGGAACAAGGAGAACCTCATCGCCGAGATCGACCAGTTCGACTCCGCTCTGGACCAGCTGCGGGACGCCCTCGTGGCCGATGACCGGGACAAGCTGGAAGAGATGTTCCGTCTGTCCACCCAGCGCCGCGCCGCATTCGACAAAAAGGACTCGTGACCGTAAAGGAGGCCGCCCATGCCCAAGCAGGAGGGACAAAAATCCAAACTGTTGGCGCTGCTGCATATCTTTGAGCAGCAGACCGACGAGGAGCATCTGCTGAATGTGCCTCAGCTGGTGGAGCTGCTGGCCCGGCAGGGCATCCTCTGCGAGCGAAAGAGCGTCTACAGCGACATCGACGCGCTGAACGCGCTGGGCTATGACATCCGGCTGCGCCGGGGCCGCAGCGGCGGCTATTGGATGGCGACGCGGCCTTTCGAGCTGGCGGAGCTGAAGCTTCTGGTGGACGCTGTCCAGTCCAGCCGGGTCATCTCGAAAGCGTCCAGTGATAAGCTCATCCATAAGCTGGAAGGGCTGGCCTCCCAGTATGAGGGCAGTCAGCTCCAGCGTCAGGTCTATGTCGATGGCCGCCCCAAGAGCGCCAACAAAGACCTGCCCTACAGCGTGGATGCTCTCTTTACGGCCATCAACACCGGCAGGATGGTGCGCTTCCGCTACAAAAAGGTGGGACGCCCCGCGCCTTACACCATCAGCCCCTGGCAGATGGCGTGGGAGAACGGCTGCTACTACCTCATCGCCTATCAGGACGAGAAGGAGCCGGTGGGCATCCGCCATTACCGGGTGGATAAAATGGCCGGCGTCACGGTGCTGGACGAGCCCCGCCGCGGCAAAGAGCAGTTCGCGGATCTCGACCTGCCCGCCTACCTGAAAAAGCACTTCCAGATGTTCGGCGGGCCGGAGTATAGAGTCACCCTGCGGTGTACTTCCGACCTTGAATCAGCCATGCGGGAGCGCTTCGGCGCTTCGCCCATCTTCGTGCCGGAAGGGAAGGAGCATTTCCATTTCGACGTCCCCGTCTGTGTCAGCGACCAGTTCTACGGCTGGGTCTGCGGCTTCGGCGGCAAGATAGAAGTCGTCTCGCCCGCCGAGGTGCGGGACGGCCTGCGGGCGCTGAACGAGCGGCTGGTAAAAATGCATCAATAAAAATAAAGAGGCTGTTGTTCTAACCTCTCCGTCACGGCTGCGCCGTGCCACCTCCCCTATCGAGGGGAGGCTTTGGCCATGGCGGAAAGCCTTCTCTTTTCGCCAGAGGCTCCCCTACTAGGGGAGCTGTCGAGCGTATGCGAGACTGAGAGGTTGAGTCAACAGCCCCTTTTGCTGTATAAATATTATTTGAAATTACTTTGCGTTGAACACATACTTGTCCATCCGGTGGAACGCCTCTTCAATGCGGGCGCGGGGCGAGGCCAGATTGATGCGCAGATGGCAGGGGCCGTGGAACATCACGCCGTCCTGCACGGCAGCACCGACGGCCCAGCAGGCTTTCTCCACGTCCTGAATGGTCTTGCCGTGGGCGGCGCACCAGTCGGTGCAGTCCACAAAGAGCATATAGGTGCCTTCGGGCTTTGTCACATGGACACCCTCGAAGTGCTTTGCGATGTAGTCGCAGGCGAAATCCACATTGCCGGTCAGCGTCTCACAGAGCTCGTCGGCCCACTCATAGCCCTCGGGGCGGTAGGCACCGATGAGGGCGTGCATCGAGAGGACGTTCATGGAGTTATAGTGGCAGAGGGAGGATTCCTTCTTGATGCGGTCACGCCACCACGGGTTATAAACGATGTGATAGCTGCCGATGAGACCGGCGAGGTTGAAGGTCTTGGAGGGGGCGTAGAGGGCGGCAGTGCGCATCCGGGCGTCCTCACTGATGGACTGGGTGGGGATGTGCTTGTGGCCGGAGAGAATGATGTCCGACCAGATCTCGTCGGATACGACGTAGACATTATACTTTTTGTACAACTCCATGGCCTTTTCCAGCTCCCACCGCTCCCAGACGCGGCCGCAGGGGTTGTGGGGGCTGCACAGGATGGCGGCGTGGATGTGCTCTTCGGCGAGGTGCTTTTCCATGTCGGCGTAATCCATCCGCCAGACGCCATTCTCGTCCTGCACCAGCGGGGAGTGGACGATGTCATAGCCGTTGTCGGTCAGGCAGCGGGTGAAGCCGATGTAGGTGGGGCTGTGGACCAGCACCTTGTCGCCCCGGGAGCAAACGCAGTTCAGTGCGCTGATGACGCCGCCCAGCACGCCGTTCTCGTAACCGATGGCTTCGGCGGTCAGACCCGTGACGTCGTTGCGAGTCTCCTGCCAGCGGATGATGGAGCCGTAGTATTCGGGCGTCGGGTCAAAATAACCGAAAGCCGGGTGCTGGACCCGCTCGGTGACGACCTGCTGGATGGTGGGCAGGCAGACAAAGTTCATATCCGCCACCCACATGGGGATGGCATCGAAGCCGGGCTGCGGTGCGTCGGGCGCAAAGCCTTTGCCCAGCCCGTCCACGGCGATGGAGTCCCGGCCATGGCGGTCGGGCAGGGTGGTGAAATCGTACTTCATGGAAGTTCCTCCTGTGGATGCAAAAAAGGCTTTCCCCAAAGGGAAAGCCATAGGTGCAGAAAATCAGCCCTCGATGAGCTCGACGGTCTTCATCTTGACGGGGGTCTTGGGCTTGTCGTTCCAGTCGGTGGGGACGGATGCGATCTTGTCCACGACGTCCATGCCGGCGACGACCTTGCCGAAAGCGGCGTACTGGCCGTCCAGATGGGGTGCGTCCTTATGCATGATGAAGAACTGGCTGCCGGCGCTGTTGGGATTCATGCTGCGGGCCATGCTGATGACGCCGCGGACGTGCTTGATGGGGTTGTTGACGCCGTTGGCGGCAAACTCGCCCTTGATGTTCCAGCCGGGGCCGCCGGTGCCGTTGCCCAGCGGGCAGCCGCCCTGGATCATGAAGTTGGGGATGACGCGGTGGAAGGTCAGGCCGTTGTAGAAGCCCTGACCGACCAGCTTCTTGAAATTCTCACAGGTGATGGGGGCAGCTTCCTCGTTCAGCTCGATGTCGATGATGCCGCCGTCTTCCATAGTAATGCGAACCATAGTTTTAACAATGCTCCTTTTATCATAGCCCGTTTCGGGGTGGGTGCGGCAGATGCTCTGCCGAAGCTCCCCTTTAGTATACCATACCTTTTGCAGAGCGCAACGGCGCAGATGCAACCTTTTTGTAAAGAATCACCGCATTTCTACCATATCCTGCCAGAAACGCTTGGGACAGTGGGTCATCCGGCCCTTTTCGTTGTGGCGGGCCTTGATCTCCAACGTGTCGTAGAACTGCTTCCAGAGAGCTTGAAACTCCTGTTCCCGGGCGCTGGGCGGGGGCAGCTCCAGCGGCGCAGCCAGCTCCAGAAGCTGGGCTTTGTGCTCCTGATAAAGCAATACCGCCTGATGGACTGCGTCGTATATCATGAAGTTCTCTTCCGGAAAGCGGGAGCAGAAATGCCCCCGCAGCAGAGGCAGGATATAGTTTTTGGGGTGGATGACCGCACCCAGCATCCCGTCGTGCTCCTCGAAGCGGACGAAGCCCTGAAACTTGTCTACCTCCCAGTCGAGACTCTTTTTCATCTCGTAGAGCGGGGCTACATCCGGATGGCCCATCCGCTTGACCGTGCCGGGGCCGAGGGCGAAGGCCAGATGCAGGAAGCGGATGAGCAGAAGCTCTTTGTCCTCCTGCCCGGAGAGGAAATCCCGGCTGACGAGATATTCCGTCTCCCGGCCCAGTTTCCGGCCAAGGGCCGAAAAGACCCGCTGCGCTCTGGCAGAGTCCGTCTCGATGTCCCGGACGGGGTAAAGGGTGGCCGTCTCCCGCTGAGGCGTCCAGACGGCGAAGGGGATCTCATGCTGGGCGAAACTCTCGAATACACAGCACAGGAAGCCCTCAAAGCTGCCATCGTAGAGGTAGACCACATCGGCGTCGTGGAGCTTCCGGGGCGGCATCACAGTGTTCTCGCCAGACATTGCACCGCCTCCTCCCGCACCATCCGCTGGGCCGCCCGAGGCGGCACGCCCTGCTCCACCAGCCGGTCAACGGCGGGCGGTGCGAACATACTCAGCTGCTCGGCCCCGGCACTGAAGACGTTGGGGTCGATGAGCGCCCGGGTGATGCGCTCCCGTCCGGCGCTGCCCCGGCCCGGGTGCGCCCCGGAAAAGCCCCGGCAGGTGATGAAATACTGCGCCCGCTTGAGCACGACGCCCATCCGCTTCAGCTCGTCGAGGCCGAGGGCCGACAGCCGCCGGGCGTCCTGGATGCGGCGGGCGCTCTTGGGGCCGATGCCCGGCACCCGCAGCAGCATCTCGAAGGGGGCGTGGTTCACGTCCACCGGGAACAGCCCGTAGTGCTGGACGGCCCAGTTGCATTTCGGGTCGAGATAGGGGTTGAAGCTCTGGTTGTCCTTATCCAGTATCTCGTCGGCTTTGAACTGGTAGAACCGCAGCAGCCAGTCGGCCTGATAGAGCCGGTGTTCCCGCAGGAGCGGCGGCTTCGTGTCCAGAGCAGGCAGGCGGGTGTCATCCGATACCGGGATATAGGCCGAGTAGAACACCCGCTTGAGGCCGTATTTCTGGTACATCCCCTCGGACAGCTGCAAAATGTGGTAGTCCGTCTCGGGCGACGCACCGACGATCATCTGGGTGCTCTGGCCGGCGGGAGCGAACTTGGGCGCGTGGCGGTAGAGGGTCAGCTCCTGCCTGCTCTCTTCACCTGCCACCGAGATCTGCTTCATGGGCCGGAAGATGGAGTGGCGGCCCTTGTCGGGGGCGAGAAGATGGAGGCTCTGCTCGCTGGGCAGCTCGACGTTGACGCTGAGGCGGTCGGCGAGGTAGCCCATCTGCTGGATGAGCTCGGGGCTGGTGCCGGGGATGGTCTTGGCATGGATGTAGCCGCCGAAGTGATATTCGTTCCGCAGCAGCCGCAGAACGGTGAGCATCCGCTCGGTGGTGTAGTCGGGGGTCCCCAGCACGGCGCTGGACAGGAAAAGTCCCTCGATGTAGTTGCGGCGGTAGAACTCGATGGTCAGTTCTGCCAGCTCCCGGGGCGAAAAAGTGGCCCGGGGAACGTCGTTGGACTTCCGATTGACGCAGTAGCTGCAGTCGAAGGCGCAGCAGTTGCTCATCAGGACTTTCAGCAGGCTGACGCAGCGGCCATCAGCGGTAAAGGCGTGGCAGCAGCCCGGCGCATAGCAGCTGCCGATGGTGCCGCGCTTCGCCGGATGGGACGCGCCGCTGGACGTGCAGGCTACATCATATTTTGCGCTGTCGGCCAAGATGGTGAGCTTGTCCATCAGGGACTGTTCCATAGAAAGATACCTCCCAGAAGGGTATATTTCCCCCTTACCCCCACAGCTGCTGATCGGAAGCGCCGTGGGGCAGGGGAGAGACTCACCACTTGGCCTTCGTCTCGACCACGCGGCCCGCGATGTGCAGGCGGTTCAGGTCCTCACCCTTGATGACCAGCTCGTTGTAAGCGGGGTTGAAGGGCTGCAGAACGACGCAGTTGCCCCGCTGGATATACCGCTTGAGGGTGCCTTCGCCCTCGTCGCCGTAGACCAGCACACCCAGGTCGCCGTTTTCCAGCGTGTCCTGCTTGTGGACAAGGGCGAGGTCGCCGTCCTGGATGCGGGGCTCCATGCTGTCGCCGCGCACGACGAGGTAGAAGTAGTTGGAGGGGTCCTTGACGCGGGCATACTCCTGCCCATAATCCTCCTCAAAGGCCAGTGCGCCGTACCCGGCCTTCACGGTGCCGATGACCGGGATGAGACTCTCGGCGTAGTTGCCGAAGAAACGCTCCTCAGGGGTGGTCACGTTGGACACCGGACGGTAGAGCCCCAGCAGGAAATCGGCTGTGGTGCTCAGGATCTCCGCGATGCGGGCCACCGTGGCGGGGTCGGGGGAGGATTTGCCGCTTTCCCACTTGCCGACGGCCTGCTGGGTCACCCCCAGTTTGGATGCCAGCTCAGCCTGACTGATCCCCTTCTGCTTGCGGCACTGCTTCAAAAGCTCTGAAAACGACATGGTCGTACACTCCTTTACTCCGAGGTCAATATTTTATGCTTTTATTGTACAACAAAAAGATGTTTTTGTAAAGAGAAAAGTGAGCGGCCAGCCAAAAAAAGGTTGTCGCATGAGAGGGATCTGCAGGGCTGGACGAAAAACTTTCAATTTGGGCTTGACAGAAGGCCGGAAATCTGGTAAATTAAATAGGCATTCGGTACGGCGTGTGCGAGTGCCCACGAGGAGAGATGTCCGAGTGGTTTAAGGAAGCAGTCTTGAAAACTGCCGTACGGCAACGTACCGTGGGTTCGAATCCCACTCTCTCCGCCATTTTTTTGAATAAGTGTAATGCACTTTGCTCTGGAGTAGTACTCAAGAGGCCGAAGAGGCGCCCCTGCTAAGGGCGTAGGTCGTCTAAACAACGGCGCGAGGGTTCAAATCCCTCCTACTCCGCCAAGAAAAAGCTCGATGGTTCGTTGAAACCACCGGGCTTTTTCCATTGCTGCACACTTTTGTGGATTTTCGGGGCGGATGATTTACTTTTGCACCCGGATTTCTTATAATGGTATAAAACGGAAATGCCGGAACAGGAGGAAACGAGCAATGGCACTCAAAAAATTTGCCCGCAGGGACGTCATCCTGCCCGCAGTGGTCTTCCTGCTCACATTTGTGGTGGCGCTGTTTTCGCTCCGGCTGCTCTCACTCGATCAGGAAAAAGACGAGCGGCTGCGGGCTGTCTATGCGGCCGAGTCCACCATCAGCCGTGTGTCTTCCCAGCTGAACCGCTATCTGGCAGAATCGGACTTCTTCAAAAAATATATCGAGTCGGGCCATGTGCTCCGTGAAGAGGAGTTTGCAGTTATATCCAGCAATATGCAGGATGGCAGCAGCGTCATCAAGACCCACGAGCTGGCGAAAGACGGCGTCGTCTCCCAGGTGTATCCGGTAGCGGGCAACGAGGCGGCCATCGGGCTCGATGTGCTGCATAACCCCGCCCGCAAAAAGGAAGCAAACCTTGCCAAGAACAGCGGGATGTACACCATCGCTGGTCCCTTCGAGCTGGTGCAGGGCGGAACGGGCGCGCTGCTGTTTGACCCCATCTATACCTATAGTAAAAAGGGGGAGCGCTCGTTCTGGGGCTTCTCCATCCTTGTTTTACAGTGGGACAACTTCATTGAGGAGGTCGAGCTGGACAAGATGGAGGAGGCGGGCTACCGGTATCAAATCTGGAAAAAAGACCCCTATACCGGCGAAAAGATCGTCATCGCGGAGAGCGAAGAGGATTTCTCCGGCAATGCGCTGGAAGTTGCGTGCAGCGTCCCCAACGATACCTGGTATTTTGAGATCATCCCGAAGGCCGGGTGGTTCTCGGACCAGCAGCTCTTGCTGGGCATCGTCATCGCCACCATCATTGGCATGATGGCAGCCTATGCCTGCTGGGAGCTCATGAACCGGCACCAGAAGGACCTGCAGCACGAAGCGGCCCTTGAAAAGTCTGTACAGGAGGCCCGGGCAGCCAACGAGGCAAAGACCCGCTTCCTGTTCAATATGAGCCATGACATCCGCACCCCGATGAACGCCATCATCGGCTTTTCGGAGCTTCTGGAAAAGCACATCGACGAGAAGGACAAGGTGCTGGATTACACCGAGAAGATACGCTCGTCCAGCGCATTTCTGCTCTCGCTCATCAACTATGTGCTGGAAATGGCCCGCATCGAGAGCGGCAAGGCTGTGCTGAAAGAAGAAACCGGCGACCTGTGCGCGCTGATGCAGACGCTCTCAGACGTATTTGAGCCCTCTGTCCAGCAGAAAAAGCTGACCTGCACCTACCATACTGATGTCGAACATCCCTATATTGTGAGCGACCGCACCAAAGTGCGGGAGATATTGCTGAATGTCATCAGCAACGCCATCAAGTATACGCCCGAGGGCGGACATATTGCGGTGTCGGTGAAAGAACTGCCGGCTGAGAAGCCGAAGACGGGCCGCTATACCTTTACTGTTCAGGACGACGGCATCGGCATGAGCGAGGAGTATCTGCCCCATATCTTCGAGGAGTTCACCCGTGAGCATACCAGCACCGAGAGCAAAGTCATCGGCACCGGCCTGGGCCTGCCCATCGTGAAGGCTCTCGTGGAGTGGATGCACGGCAGCATCGACGTGCAGAGCAAGCTGGGCGCAGGAACCACTGTGACCATCACCCTCGGGTTCCCACTGGCGGATGAGGTCCAGAAGAGCGTAGAAGAGCAGGATGCAGAGGGCGACGCGGCCCAGCTCAGGGGCTGCCGCATCCTGCTGGCCGAGGACAACGACCTCAACGCAGAGATCGTCGTGACCATTCTGGAAGAGAGCGGCCTTACCGTGGAGCGCACTGCCGACGGTGAACTCTGCATCGAGGCACTCAAAGCCCACCCGGCGGGCTATTATGATGCCATCCTCATGGACATCCAGATGCCCAACATGGACGGCTATCAGGCGACGAAGCTCATCCGCAATTTGTCGGATGGCCGCCGCACTATCCCCATCATCGCCATGACGGCCAACGCCTTCGACGAAGACCGCCAGAAAGCCCTCTCCGTCGGCATGGACGCCCATCTGGCAAAGCCTGTTGATGTGGAGCGGCTGTTTGGGACGCTGCGGAAAGTGATAAGATAAGCATATCATTTCATCAATAACAAAAAGAACCCCAGCCTAAGCCGGGGTTCTTTTTGTTATGGGCCAGGCAGGACTTGAACCCGCGACCAAGCGGTTATGAGCCGCCAGCTCTGACCAACTGAGCTACTGGCCCACGAAGACGGCGGTCTGCCGCACATGGACTAACTATAAGTATACCAAAAAATCAGAAAAAAGCAAATCCTTTTGCCGGAATTATTTTGTGCGGCGGGCGTCGAATTTGCGCAGCATGAACTCGTCCAGCATCGCGGGCTGGAACAGCGGCTCTTTGTAGCCAAAAGCTTCCCGGATGAAGATGAGGGTCACGATGGTCTGGCGGCCCGGGTCGAACCGGAGGGTGTAGAGGGTGTCCAGCGGCTGCTGGGTGGGCTGATGGAGCGTCAGGTGGAGGGTGAAGCCGCCGTCGTTCTCCCGGCGGCACTCGTAGGCGAAGACATCGTCCGGGCTGTGCTGGTCCAGCCGGTCGAAGCAGTCGTCCAGCGGCAGGTCGGTGCGGAACTCGGACAGGCCGCTGGGGCCGTACTGGCTGCGGCGGTTCTGGTCTTTCTTGGACAGCAGAAATACGATAAAGCCCAGAATGGCCGCGAGAAGAAGGATGGAAAAAACAGCGTTCATGTGCGCCTCCCGATGGAATTTGTGTCGAGTTTTCCTTATTGTAACACAACACGCCCCAAAATGTGTTATAATATTTGAAAAATTCCAAAAACTGATGGGGAGCCTGCGCCCTTTCTGCGGGCGGGAGGGACGATATGAAACTCAAATTCACGCGCAAGACCTGGTATTTCCTGCTGCTGGTTTCCGCAGCGGCCTCCATGCTCAACGGTTTTGCCGTCCTGAGCGGCACCAGCTTCGGCCTCATCGAGCAGATCGCATTCGCCGCAGCGGGCATCGCGGCCCTTTTCCTCGCGGCGGAAAAAGGCTCGGCAAGCTGGGAAAAACGCAACTTCACCGGCGTGTTCGTGCTGCTGATGGTGAGCTACATGGCCAACGGCTGGGCGGGCTACCTCTGCTCTGCGCTGGCGTGGCCGCTGCTGCTCAGTACTGAGTACAAGCGCGGCATGGCCATCCAGCGCCAGCTGCAGCTGGTGGGTGCCGCCGAAGCGCTCCACCTGTTCTTCCTGCTGATGGCGAAATACGGCGGCATGGCCGCGCTGGGTTTCTGGACGAACCTGCTCTGGGTGCTGCTGGCCTGCGCCCGGGGCTGGGCAGCGCTGAGCCTCTATAAGATGCAGGAGGACGCATGACCCAGCGGCGCAGAAGACGCCGCGCCCGGCGGGGCCGGTTCGGGCGGCGGGCGTTCCTGGCCGGGGCAGGCTGCGCCGCGCTGGCCGGGGCAGTGGTGATGCTGGGCCGGGGACAGACCGCCTCGGCGTCGTCGGTGCCGCCGATGGACGAAGCAGAGCCCAACGCCGCCCTGCCCTCGGGTGAATGGCGGGCCGTCTGGGTGAGTTATCTGGAATGGGCCGGGATGGACTTTTCGTCCGAAGAAGCCTTCCGTGCCGGTGCGGCGGCGCTGATGGACAACTGTCTGTCCATCGGGCTGAACACCGTCATCGCGCAGGTGCGGCCTTTCGGGGACGCGCTTTACAGGAGCACCCTCTTCCCGTGGAGCCATCTCTGCACCGGCGAGCAGGGGCAGGACCCCGGCTTCGACCCGCTGGACGTCCTCATCACCGAAGCACACAGCCGAGGCCTTTCGCTGGAAGCGTGGGTGAACCCCTACCGCCTCCGCTCCTCGGCGAAGATGCCGCCCGCACTGGCAGAAAATAGCCTTGCAAATGTACATCCCGAGTGGGTCTGCGCCGTGGGCGAGGGGCTGTACCTGAACCCGGCTATCCCGGAAGCCGCAGACTATGTGGTGCAGGGCGTGGCCGAGCTGGTGCAGAACTACGCTGTGGACGGCATCCACTTCGACGACTATTTTTACCCCACGACAGATGCTGCGCTGGACGCGGCCCAGTTCGCCGCCAGCGGCGCGGGGGATCTGGCCGCATGGCGGCGGCAGAACGTCACCGCGCTGGTGAAAGCGGTCCACGATGCCGTCAAAGCCGCCGACGCTACCCTCCGTTTCGGCGTCAGCCCGCAGGGCAACCCCGACAATGACCTCGGCCAGCAGTACAGCGACGTGAAAGCATGGCTGGCCGCCGAGGGCGAAAACGCCGTGGTGGACTACCTCTGCCCGCAGATATACTGGGGTTACGGCTATACCCTCCAGTCGGGCAGCACCCGCTTCGCCTTTGAGAACATCGTGCCGGAGTGGCTGGCCATGCCCAGGGCGGCATCCACGGCCCTCTACTTCGGGCTGGGGGCCTATCGCATCGGCGAGGGCGACGGCGGTGCCAACGAGGACAGCCAGAGCCAGTGGTGTACGGGCAGCGCTCTTGCCCGGCAGGTGGAAAGTCTGCACAGCCTCGGCGCGGGCGGCTGGGCGCTCTACCGGTACGATTCGCTGTTCCGGTCGGCTCAGCCGGAGCTTGCCGACGCCGAACGTGCGGCGCTGGCCGCTCTGACTACAGCCTGAACTCTTGTATGGGAGCATAAAATGCGGTATACTATTAAAAGCTATTTTCATAAGCGTTGCACACCGCCTGAGCGGTCTTTTTGCCTGCATACTGCGTTGATTTTCCTCGCAATCCGCCTAGGATTGCTTCGGAAAACCGCCTTGTCTGCCGACAAAAATCCTCGTCATTCGGTGCACCCTGCTTGCGAAAATAACTTTTAAGAATCGTGTAAAACCTCGTGTTAAAACAAAATTTGAGGATAAAAGATCATGAAAAAGATAAAGCGAATCGTCCTGCTCGTCGTGGCGGTGCTGGTACTGCTTGTGGCTGCGTCCGGCGTCAAGACTGTGCTGGACATGAAGAACAGCGCGGACAATGAGGTGCAGGAAGAGGACAGCACCCGCTGGGCCGAACTGACCAGCGACCCGCTGAACCTCGAGGGCATTGCTGACGCCTCGGCCAAGTATGCCTCGGCGGCGGTGAACGGGAGCCTGAACCTCGTGTTCAACGGCATCTGGAGCCGCCAGACCGATTACTTCACCGTCCCGGGCGGCAGCCTGACCATCACCGGCTACGGCACCGCCGAGGGTACCCAGCGGTACAAGGTGTCCGTCTGGCAGAAGGTGGCCGGCGGCGCACAGTACGTCAACGGAAGCACCTATTATATCAAGACCGATGGTCAGAACTACCGCTGCGTCATCTCCGGGCTGGACCCGGCGGCCAGCTACCGCCTGACCATCTCCTACGATTCCAGCCGCTACTACCTCTATGGCGGACTCAAAGTGGAGGGCATCGCAGGATGAAGACACAGACCAAACATTCGCTCATGCTGATGCTCTGTGCCTTTATCTGGGGTACGGCTTTCGTGGCCCAGAGCGCAGGCTCCGGCATGGGGGCCTATTCCTTCCTCGCAGGGCGCAGCTGGCTGGCCGTCCTTGTGCTGATCCCCACCGTGTTCGCCTTCGACGCCGTGCGCAAAAAACAGGGCCAGCCATACGGCTGGCCGAAGGAGAAGTCAGAGCGAAAGACTCTGCTGGCAGCGGGCCTCGTCTGCGGCACCTTCCTGTTCGCGGCCTCAGCGGCTCAGCAGATCGGCATCACCATCAACCCGTCCACGGCCAAGGCCGCGTTCCTGACGGCCATGTACGTTGTGCTGGTGCCGGTGTTCGGCCTCTTTCTGGGCCGGAAGGGCAGCGTTCAGCTCTGGGCCAGCATGGTCATCGCCGTGGCGGGCCTGTATATGCTCTGCATGAAGAACGGCTTCGGCGGCATTGAGACCAGCGACTGGATACTTCTCAGCTGCGCCGTGCTGTTCAGCTTCCAGATCATGTCCATCGACCACTTTTCGCCGCTTGTGGACGGTGTGCGGCTGAGCCTCATCCAGTTCATCGTGGTGGCTGTGGAGAGCTCTGCGGCGGCGCTGATCTTCGAGACGCCCACGCTGGCAGAGTACGGCGCAAACTTTCTGCCTGTGGTCTACTGCGGCGTCATGTCCAGCGGCGCGGGCTATACGCTTCAGATCCTGGGCCAGAAAGATCTGAATCCCGCCATCGCCAGCCTTATCATGTGCTTGGAAAGCGTATTCAGCGCGCTGGGCGGCTGGCTGCTGCTGGGCCAGAACCTTTCGATGCGGGAGAGCGCAGGCTGCACCCTCATCTTCGCCGCCGTCGTGCTGTCTCAGCTGCCCTTTGCGGAGCTGCGCAGATGCAAAAAGGGCGCGTGATGCTGCGAGTGGCCGGGGGCATCCCCTATGAGCTGACGCGGGGGCGGGTCAAGCGGCTCAACCTCCACGTCCGGCGGGACGGCACCGTGGCCCTCAGCATCCCCCTGCGCACGACGCTGGAAGCGGCTGACGCCTACGTCATCGCCGAGGCGGAGTGGATACGGGCTGCACAGGCCCGGCAGGCCGCCCGCGAAAAGCGGCAGGAGGAACTGCCCGACAAGGCGGCCGCTCTGGCCCACTTCACGGCCATGAGCGACAAGGTCTACCCGGCCTTTGCCGGGGTGCTGGGCGGGCAGAAGCCCACCATCAAAGTGCGCAGTATGACCAGCCGCTGGGGCGTCTGCCATATGGCGAAGCGCCAGATCACCTTCGCGCTCCAGCTCTACAATATGCCCGAGGCGGCACAGATCTATGTGGTAGTGCATGAGTACTGCCACTTTTTGCAGCCCAACCACAGCCCGGCTTTCTGGGCCGAAGTGGCGAAGCTGATGCCGGACTGGAAAGCCCGGCGGGATTTATTAAAATAGGAGAGAAAATCTTTTGGAAAGCGAAAAGACCTCCGGCGGCGATAAATATTCGAAGCTCGCCGGCAATACCATCATCTTTGCCATCAGCAGCTTTTCGTCCAAGCTGCTGACGCTCATCGTCCAGCCGTTCCTGACCTACGCGATGGCCGAGATCTCCGATCTCGGCCTGTCGAAGATTTTGAGCCAGTACGCCAACCTGCTCATCCCCTTTGTGTCGATGGGCATGTCCAACGCCATCATCCGCTTCGGCCTCGATAAGGGCAACAGCGAAAAGCAGGTGTTCACCAACGGCCTGCTCACCATCCTCGGCGGCTTCGGCATCCTCGTGCTCTGCTGGCCGGTGGCGCAGTTTTTGCCCGATATGGCCCAGTACGGCCTGCTCATTTATATTTATGTCCTGATGAGCTGCCTGCGCACCCTCTGCACCCAGTTCGTGCGCAGCCGCCAGTGGAACAAGCTGGTGGCCGTGGACGGCGTGCTCTGCACCGTGGCGACCATGGCATTTTATGTGCTCTATCTGGTGGGCTTCAAGTGGGGTGCCAACGGCTATCTGCTGGCCATCATCAGCGGCGACTTTGTGAGCGTGCTCTTCCTGATGTTCACCGGCAAGCTCTGGGATTTCATCGAGCTGAAGGGCATCAACAAGACCCTCTGGAAGCAGATGCTCCGCTTCTCGCTGCCCATGATACCGGCCCAGATAAGCTTCTGGATCATCAACGCCTCCGATCTGTTCTTTGTGCGTGAGATGTGCGACGGCCTCGACGGCCACAGCGGCGACGCATGGAGCGGCCTGCTCTCCACCGGCTACTTCCTGCCCACCATCCTCACGACGCTGGGCCTTATCTTCTACGACGCATGGCAGCTGTCGGCTGTCACCGAGGAAGAGGGGAGAGCCAAGTTCTTTACCCAGATCTTCCGCACCTATTCCAGCGTGCTGTTCTGCTGTGCAGCGGGCATCATCTGGCTCTGCCGCCCGGTCATGCACGTCATGAAGTCCAACTACTATTACGCATGGCACTTCGTGCCGTTCCTCGTGCTGGCGTCTACCTGCAGCTGCTTCAACCAGTTCATGAACAGCGTCTATGTCGTGAATAAGAAGTCCCAGCGCAGCATGGTCACCATGATGGCCGGTGCCATCAGCAACTGCCTCATGAACTACTTCTTCATCAAGTGGTGGGGTCCTGTGGGTGCGACCTATGCGTCCTTCCTCGGCCTCGGGCTGGTGTTCACTCTCCGCGCCATGGATGCCCACGGCATGATCGGGATGCATGTCCACCCGGGCCGTGTCCTCGTCAACGCCGCCGCGCTGGTGTTTGAGGCTTTCGTGCTGCTGGCCGAGACGCCGCTGTACGACCTCTGGACGGGCATCATCACCGCCCTCATCATCCTGTACAACTTCTCCGGTGTCTGGGCCATGGCCCGCATCCTGCTGCCTAAAATTCTGGGCCGCCGGGGCAAGGCTCTTGTGGCTGTCGTGGACGGCTGGGCAGCCAAAAAGTAAAAATGGATCTATAAGCGCTCTGTCAGGCGGCTTTCGGGCCGCCCGGCGGGGCGCTGTTCCGTAGTCCAGAAGAAAAAGCCCCCACATCGGCAGTCCGATGAAGGAGCTTTGGATTCAAAGATGCAGTTGTTTTTCGAGCCAGCCGGCGATGTCCGCAAACACCTCGGCTTTGTTCGTCTCCACCAGCAGTTCATGGCGGGCGCCGGGGTAGAATTTCGACTCGATGTTCCCGACACCGGCATCCCGGAGGCTCTGGATGGCCCGCCGGACTCCGGCGGTGCGCTCGCCCACAGGGTCGGCGTCACCGGCGAGGAAGAGAAGGGGCAGGCCTTTCGGTATCCCGGCCAGAACGGCGGGGTCGTACAGCCGCAGGATGCCTGTGAACATGCTGTAGTAGGCGTTCAGAGTGAAGGTGAACATGCAGCGCTCGTCGGCGCGGTACTTGTCCACTTCGGCCTGGTCACGGTTGAGCCAGTCCTGAGGCGTGCGGCCCTCGAGGCCCCTGTTATAGCCGAGGAAGGAGAGGTTCGCCACCAGCTTGCTGCGGTGCTCCCAGCCGAAAAAGACGGCCAGCATCCGGCAGAGCGCCCGAGCCGTGGCGACCAGCGCTTTGGGCTGGAAGCCGGTACCCATGATGATGGCTCCGTCAAGCTCATCGCCCCACTCGCAAAGGTACTGCCGGGCGTAGAACGAGCCCATGCTGTGGCCCAGCAGAAAATAGGGGACGCCGGGATAGAGCTGCTTCGTCAGCGCAGTGACAGCGTGGAGATCGTCGAGGACGGCGCGGTTGCCGTCGGGCTGGGCGAAATAGCCGTAATCCGCCTTGGTGCGGATGGAGCCGCCGTGGCCCAGATGGTCGTGGCCGGTGACGAGGATGCCCCGGGCAGCCAGATACTCGGCCAGAGGCTTGTACCGGTCGATGAACTCCACCATGCCGTGGGAGAGCTGTAGGATGGCCTGCACCTCGCCCTCCGGCACACAGCGGAATGCATGGAGCGTCCGGCCCGGTACGCAGGAGGGCAGGGTGAAGTCGGTCATCTGACTCATGTGATTCTCCTTTTCCGTTTACAGGGCAGCGATCTTGGCCCGGCAGGCGGGGCAGATGCAGTAACCCTCATACTGGGCCATGTCGGCCACCAGCTCGCCGCAGAAGTCGCAGCTGCCGGCGGGACGGTGCTTTTTGAGGATGATCTGATCGCCCTCCACGAAGATCTCAAGCTTCGAGTCCTTGTCGATATGCATACCGGTGCGCAGCTCCTTGGGGAGGACGATGCGGCCCAGAGAATCAATGCCCCGAACGATGCCAGTTGTTTTCATATTCATTTCTCCTTTTCAGTGTGTCCGGAAAGATGGCAGAATAAGCGTCTTTTGCGACGACACAACGCAAAAAATGTTCCTGTGCAGGAAAAACAGGAAAATTCTGTCAACTTCGTTCCTGTTCAGTATACAAAAAGTTGAGTCATTCGTCAATCTAAACGAGCGGATTCGACAAAAACTTCTCAAAGAAGCAAAGAGGGGCCGCTTTCCAGCAGTCCCGTCTCGTTTTTCTGATTCACTTTCCAGTGGCAGGCGTCTGGCGATAGATGCCCAGGCTGTTGTCCGGCATTGGCATCTCCACCCGGGAGGCGCGGTCGTTCACGGCCACCATCATCGCGGCCATTGCGGCCAGCACCACGGCAATGATGAGCCACTTTACAAAATTCGGCAGTTTTTTCATTTGTCACATCCTCAGTTGGTTTTCGGTCGGCAGAGGGTGCGGGCGTGGGCCAGCAGTTCCGCCGCCTCCGGCCCGGAAAGCTGTTTCACCCACGCCGGGCGCTCTGCTGCGCCCGGGCCGGTGCTGTCAGCTTCCGCAAAGCTGGCAAGGCCGGTATCGGTGCGGTCATTCCATGCGATAAAACCTTCCGGCGCGATGTGGGCGCCGAGACGGCAGTCCAGCACCGCCGTCTTGCCCTCGGGACGCCACGGACGCCCCAGATAGACGCTGCCCGGCGGGCAGTCGGAGACGAAATCGCAGCTCCAGAACACAAAGCCCAGTCCATCGGCTTTGCCCGAAGGAGCTGTGACATAGCTGTGGGGGATGCGGTTGTCCACCGTGCGGATGACGCAGTTTTCGAAGAGGGCGTCGCCGCCGCCGAAGATGAAATCAATGTCGCCCGCGATCTCACAGTCGGTGTAGTACTGGGCGGTCGGTTTGCGGGGCGCAAGACCGCGCGGGCCGAGAAAGCCGTCCATCTCCCGCTCCTTTTCGGGCAGCGGTGCGCAGAAAAGCGTGTCCTGACTGCCCAGCAGCTTTACGCGGCGGAACACCGCCCGGGTGCTGTCCACATAGGCCGCGACGGCCTGCCCGGCTTTCGCGCCAGGACCAGCGTCGTTTTCAATCGTCATGTCCTCCACGCAGAGCGTTTCGCCGCTGAAAAAGGCGGTGTAGCTGCGGAAGGTATGGGTGGGCCGCCCGTCCTTGTGAGGCAGCTTGCCGCCGTCGCCCCACACGAGTTTTGTCTTATCTGCACCCGCCCCCCGCAGGGTGATGCAGCGCTTTTCGCAGACCAGCTTCTCCCGGTAAATGCCGGGGCCGACCTGCACCAGTGCTTCCTCCTCATAGGGTACGGCCAGCACCGCCTCCGCGATGGACGCGAAGTCGCCGCTTCCGTCCTGTGCAACTGTAACTGTCAACATATATTTTTCTCCTATGATTGATCCAGATACTGACAAGTATACCCTCTCGCCGCCCAAAAAGCAACTCAGCTGTTTTCGAGCCGGAGGACAGCGGCGGTAATGTCGTCGGGACGGCCCCGCTGGACGGCACGGGCGCGGGCGGCTTCCACCAGCTTTTTCGCCAGAACGTCGGGCTGTTCTGCCTTGGCAGCGGAGAGTTCCAGCTGCTGCATCACCCAGCCGGGGCCGTCCACTAAGAGGCCGTCCGACACCAGCACCACATAGTCCCCCGCCGCCAGATGCACCACCCGGCTCTGCCCGCTGACGCCGCCGAGGATGCCCATCGGCAGGCTGGCTTCGCCCACAGCCCGGGCCTTGCCCCCATGCACGAGAAAGCCCGGGGCCGCACCGGCCTTGAAGAGCCTGGCTGTGCCGGTATAGAGGTCTACGCTCACGAGGTCGAGGGTCGCGCCGCTCTCCTCGTCGCTCTTGAGGGCCAGCGCCACGTTCACGAGCCGGGCCGCAAGCTCTGCGGTAAAGCCTGCTTTGAGCAGGCGTGCCGTCAGCTCTGCGGCAAGGTTGCCGTCTACTGCCGCCGGACGTCCCGTTCCCATGCCGTCGCAGAGTATCATCTGGGCCGCTGCCGCACTGCAGAACTGCTGGACCGCGTCACCGGAGATCTCGCCCCGCGCCGCCGCGCCTGCCGTCCCGAATACGGCCCGGAGCAGCGGCTTTTCGGCAAAGAGCAGAGTGGTCATCCCCTTGCAGGAGAGTACCTGCGGCGGCTCGAGGCTGCGGCGGCAGATACGCCCCACCTCCCCGGCCAGAGCGGCCAGCTCTTTTTCATTGAAGCGGGTGCGGGGCAGCGTCACAGTTGCCCGGGTGCGGCCCAGATCGTCCAGTGTTACAGCACATTCCAGCGGCGGCGTCCCCAGCTGAGCGAACAGCGCCGACACCCGGCCAGACTTGTAGGGTTCCGGGCTTCCGGGACGCCCCAGCTGTTCGCTGAGGACGCCCAGTGCATCGGCCACGGCGCTGTACTGCTCAGTGAGGGCCGTCCGCATGGCCTCGGAGTGGACGCGGGCCTCCCGGCGGCTGCGGTAGAGTGCAAACGCCTTGTCCCCCGCCGCGCAGAGCGCCGCCGGGTGGATGCACCGCGCCAGCTGACCGGGCAGAAGCACCGCTTCCAGATGGCCTTTTTCTTCCAGAATGGGGCGCAGGGCCTCCATTCCTTCCAGCGTGGAGGCGTGCTCCTGCTTCCAGCAGACTTCCCGTCGCCCGCAGTTGGCGCAAAGGCCGTCGTGGATGTTGTCGATGACCCAGCGGAAGCCCTCGCACCGGCGTGGAAAAGCATCGTAAACCTCGTTCACCGTCTCCGCCAGCGAGGAGAGGCTTTCTGCCACTGCTTCCAGCCGGGTCGCGGCGGCAGAGAGGCGCGGCCGCTCGTCGCCGGGCGGGTCGTTCTCTTTGATGGCGGGCATCAGCCAGCCCGCAGGCAGCAGGGCGCAGAGCCCCGCACCCGCCCCGGCGCTGAGCAGAAAGCTGAATGCCCCCGCCAGCGGCTGGATGCAGAGCACCCCCGCCACACAGCCGCCCGCATAGGCCGCAAGCCCCTCCACCCGTCGCGCCGGGGCAAGCACCGCCGCAGCGGCACACCCACAGGCAAGCCCGGTGGCGGCAGGCGCAAGGGCCGGGTCTGACGCGGCCAGAGCCGCACCCGTCACCCCGCTGAAAGCCAATGCCTCCAGCGGCAGGCCCTTGCAGCAGAGGGCCAGCTCTGCCGCCGCACAGACCATCACCCCAGGCAGGAAGAAGCCAAAGCTCATCCCGCCCAGTGCGGCGGCCACAGCGGCAGACAAGATCAGGCTGCCCATACCCGGCTTTTCGGGCGGGAAGCGCCGCAGGCCGTACCCCGCCGCCGCTGCCAGCAGGGCGTCGCCGCCGCAGAACAGGATGGTCTGAACGCCGTTTTCCTCCCCCGCCGCGAAGCAGACTGCGCTTCCCACCAGAGTGCCGCAGCCTGCTGCCACCGCCGGGACGAATCGGCCGGGCCAGAGCCATCGTGCCGCTACCGCCGCACCCAGTGCGCAGAGCAGGCAGACGCTCTCCACGGTCAGCGTGCCGAAACTCCGGGCCAGCACCCCCAGTGCGGCCCCAGCGGCTCCCACAGCGAAGCAGTCCTCCGCAAAGCCCAGCGTCAGCCCCAGCCCGAAAGGCATCAGCGCACCGTACAGCACGGCCCAGCCTCCGGCCAGCCCCAGCAGGAACGCGCTCCCCTGCCGCAGGGCGGGCCGCACCGCCGCCCGCGCCCGGAGCGCACCGTTCACCCGCTTTTTCCCGTCCGTGAGCTGTATCGTCCGAAAAGACACCTGCATGAAAAAATCCCCGCTTTCCGGCGGGGATCTTTTGCAATATCACGCTGTGCTGTTCTGTTTCCCGCGCCTTCTGCGTATACTGTAGCGCAGGGCGCGCGCAGTTTTTGGCGGGGTGATGGAATGGGATAAAATCTCAGCAGAAGTAGTGCGCTTCGCCAAAAAAGCTTGTCCACTTTGCGACCACCTCGGCGCTCCGCGCTTCCATCAGCTCCTGATAGCGCGCGATCTCCGCCGGGGTAAAACCGTGGATCTCCTCCCATTTATAATCCGGGAGATAGCAGACGGCAGAGTGGAAGCAGTCCTTTGCGTCCGGTTTTTCAAAGTAGACTTTGACCCGGTGGTCCGGGAGCATTTCGGAATGGACGACCTCAGTGTTATCGTCCAACGTCATGAAGGGATACATCATATCAGCCGCCTCCTTAATTTTATAGGCTGTTTTTACCCATTCAGCTTCTCGATAGCGGCCTTCATGCGCTCGAGGGTCTTTTCGCGGCCCATCATGCAGGCGAGGTCGGTGCCGCCGCCGGGGGTGCGCTGCTTGCCGGAGAGGGCGATGCCCAGCGGGTAGAGCAGCCAGCCATTCTTCTTGCCCAGCTCCTCGGCCTTGGCCTTGCAGGCGTCGAAGACGGTGTCACGGTCATTGAAGTCCAGTACCTCGTCGCTCAGCACGGGCAGCAGGGCTTCCAGTGCCTCCTTTGCGGACTCAGGGGTGGTCTTCTGCTTCTTGTTGGCGTAGAGGCTCACGTCATACTCGGGCATGGCGTCGAAGAAGTCCAGCTGCTCGGGGATCTCGCCCAGGACCTCGCAGCGGGGCTGCAGGTTTGCACAGAGCAGCTTCTTGTTGATGGGGGTATGGACGGCGCTGTCGATCCAGGGCTCCGCCTTGGCGAGGAACTCCTCGGGGGACAGGCGGCGGATATACTCGGCGTTGATGGCCCGCAGCTTGAGGGGGTCGAAGATGGCGGGAGACTTGGAGATGCCGTCCGGCGTCCAGATCTTGACCAGATCAGCCAGAGAGAAGATCTCCTGCTCGGCGTACTCGCCCTTGGGGCTCCAGCCCAGCAGGCAGATGTAGTTCAGGATAGCCTCGGTCAGGTAGCCCTTTGCAACGAGATCCTGATAGCTGGCGTCGCCGTTGCGCTTGGACAGCTTGTTCTGAGCGTCCTTCATGACCGGCGGGCAGTGGATATAGTTTGGGATGTTCCAGCCGAAAGCCTGGTACAGCAGGTTATACTTCGGGGTGGAGGACAGATACTCGCTGCCGCGGATGACGTGGGTGATGCCCATGAGGTGGTCGTCCACGACATTTGCGAAGTTGTAGGTGGGCATACCGTCGGTCTTGATGAGGATCTGGTCGTCCATCTCGCTGTTGTTGACCTCGATGTGGCCGTAGACCATATCGTCGAAGCCGGTCACGCCCTCGCGGGGGATCTTCTGGCGGATGACGTAAGGCTCACCGGCGGCGAGGCGCTTTTCCACCTCTTCCTTGGGCAGGTCGCGGCAGCAGCCATCGTAGTGGGTCATCTCACCGTGGGCGCGCTGCTCGGCGTGGAGGGCTTCCAGACGCTCCTCGGTGCAGAAGCAGTAATATGCCTTGCCTTCAGCCACCAGCTGCTCGGCATACTGCTTGAACATGCCCATGCGCTCGCTCTGGACGTAGGGGCCGACGGGGCCGCCGATGTCCGGGCCTTCGTCCCACAGCAGGCCGGTCTCCCGCAGGGTGTTGTAGATGACATCCACAGCGCCCTCCACGTAGCGGCCCTGGTCGGTGTCCTCGATGCGGAGGATGAAGGTGCCGTCATCGTGCTTGGCCATCAGGTAGGTGTACAGAGCCGTGCGCAGGTTGCCAACGTGCATATAACCCGTAGGCGAGGGAGCAAAACGGGTGCGGATATTATTGTTCGGCATAATGATTTCTCCTTTTATCGCAATTTTCAAAAATAGTGCCTATCAAAATAGCATATTTGCGATATGCAGTTTGCGGATGTTGCTTGTGCATTAAAAACGCAAACTGCTATAATCTATCATAGGCAAATGAATTGCAAATATCTCTGCCTAAGTTTACCCTCTCCGGGCCTGTTTGTCAACGGCGACAGCAAAGAGAAGCGGCCCCGTTTTTGCATGATACCGCGGCCTCCCGCATATGCTGTACGGACAAATCTGAATGGGTGGGAGGCAAGGGTATGTTTGTGGTCACACTGAGTAAGGCGAGCGTCAAGAAGCTGGGCGTGGGGGCGATGTGCTGTGCGCTGGTGGTGTTCAGCGCCATGCTGGGGCGGTACATCAGCACCCGCTCGGTGGCTGTCGCGGCGGCAGGTAATAAAATCGAGAGTGCGCAGGACATCCAGACCTGGTTCACGGGCTACGGGCTGGACGTGGACGGCGCGTCCATCACCGCCGACAAGGTGAAGATCCCCCGCAAGTGGGACGACAGCTTTTCGGCCTTTAACGGGGTGGTGCAGCAGAGCGGCATGGACCTGGCCCGCTACAAGGGCAAGACGGTGGAGAAGTGGACAGCGCTCATCCCGGCGGCCAGCCGGGGCGATGTGAGCAGCTACGGCGTGCTGCTGGTCTACAAGAAAAAGGCCGTGGGTGCGTATCTGTTGGAAAAGCCCTCCGGCACCGTCACCGGGCTGAAAGACGCCCAGACCGCGATGGCCCTGCAGGAGGCTGAACAGGTGTCCGGCGAGGACTTCAGCGGGGACTGGGGCGAACGGCACGAGGATGAACTGACCGACGGGCAGGCCCAGCAGACCTCGGGCGAAGATTTCAGCGGCGACTGGGGAGAGCGCCACGACGGCGAGCTGGGCGCAGAGGGGCAGGCCCAGCAGACTTCCGGCGAGCCGGACGCTGCACAGGAGCAGCCCGTGCAGTATACCGACCTGCCGCTGGACGCCGAGGGCTACCCCGTCGAATAACCGTCATTCTGTACAAAAAAGTGCGGTGAAACAGAATAATTGTGCAGTAGTGGTATTTTTGCAGAAAGATTCTGTTCAATGTTACTAAAATTTTTGATAAAAAATCGGCAATATGAAAGGGTGAAAAAAGAACGACTAAGGTTTATAATAAAAGCAGACATCCAGCAGCCAGAAGGTTCGAGTGCTGCGTCCCGAGGGGCAGGGTGAGCTGCCCAGGAGGACCGGATGAAGTAAGGAGAAAATGATCATGAAGGAATTCCAGTATACCGTTAAGGATGCCTGCGGCATCCACGCCCGTCCCGCCGGTCTGCTCGTCAAGGTGGCCAAGGGCTTTGCCAGCACCGCCACCCTCGAGAAGGGCGGCAAGACCTGCGACCTGCGCAAGCTGATGGCCCTGATGGGAATGGGCGTCAAGCAGGGCGACACCGTTACCATCAAGGTGGAGGGCGACGATGAAGCCGCCTGCGCCGAAGCTATCCAGAAATTCCTGAGCGAGAACGTCTGATCGCCCAGCGTGATGAGAAGCCCTTGCGGGGAATGTCCTGCGGGGGCTTTTTGTTACGGAACACAAAACAGCAAGAATAAGGAGAAATTGCAATGCAGGTAGGTACCGGTAAAAGCATCCTGAATGGCATTGCCATCGGAAAGCTGAAGATCTATAAGAAAAAAGATACCGTCATCTCTGCCGCCGAAGTGGCCGACACCGCCGCTGAAGTGGCCCGTTTTGAGGACGCCCGCGCCAAGGCCATCGACCAGCAGACCGCTCTGTACGAGAAGGCTCTGGCCGAGGCCGGCGAGGACATCGCCGAGGTGTTCAACATCCACGCCATGATGCTGGATGACGACGACTTTGTGGACGCCATCAAGGAGATCATCAACGGCCAGCGCAAGTGCGCTGAGTACGCCGTCAAGACCGCCGGCGACAATCAGGCCGCCGTTTTTGCCGCCATGGATGACCCCTATTTGCAGGCTCGCAGCGCCGACGTCATCGATATTGCACAGGCCGTCCTCGACATCCTGCAGGGCGTGGACAATGCTACTTTGCAGGGGACTGAGCCCAGCATCCTCGTGGCTGAGGACCTGGCCCCGTCCGAGACGGTCCGCATGGACAAGAGCCTGCTGCTGGGCTTCATCACCCGGGAGGGCAGCTCCAACAGCCACACCGCCATCCTCGCCCGCAGCATGAACATCCCCGCCCTCATCCAGTGCAAGGACATTCAGGACGACTGGGACGGCAAGATGGCGGTCGTGGACGGCTACAACGCCTGTGTCTACGTTGACCCCACCCCTGACCTGCTCAAGAGCCTGAAAAAGCGCCAGCAGGAAGACCAGAAAAAGCAGGCACTGCTGCAGGAGCTGAAGGGCAAGCCCAACACCACCCTCGACGGCAAGACCATCAACGTCTTTGCCAACATCGGCGGCATGAGCGACGTGGGCGCTGTGCAGCAGAACGACGCCGGCGGCGTCGGCCTCTTCCGCACCGAGTTCGTCTACCTCAACTGCAAGGATTTCCCGACGGAGGATTACCAGTTCGAGGCATACAAGCAGGTGCTCGAGAGCCTTGCACCCCGCAAGGTGGTCGTCCGCACCTGCGACATCGGCGCAGACAAGACCGTGGACTACATGAAGCTCGACCACGAGGAAAACCCCGCGCTGGGCTACCGCGCCATCCGCATCTGCCTGACCCGGAAGGACTTCTTCAAGACCCAGCTGCGCGCTCTGCTCCGCGCTTCCGCTTACGGCAACATGAGCATCATGTTCCCCATGATCACCAGTCTGCGGGAGCTGCAGGACGCCAAGGCCGTGCTGGACGAGTGCCGCGCGGAACTGCGGGCTGAGGGCAAGAAGTTCGACGAGAAGCTGGAGGTCGGCACCATGATCGAGACGCCCGCCGCTGTCCTCATCGCCGACGAGCTGGCCGAGGAGTGCGACTTCTTCTCCATCGGTACTAACGATCTGACCCAGTACACCTGCGCTCTGGACCGCCAGAACGCAAAGCTGGAGCCCTTCTTCAACCCGCACCACCCCGCTGTGCTCCGGGCCATCAAGATGACCATCGACGCGGGCCACCGCCACGGCATCTGGGTGGGCATCTGCGGCGAGCTGGGCGCAGACACCGCCCTCACCGAGACCTTCCTGCGGATGGGCGTGGACGAGCTGTCCATGAACGCCAAGAGCGTGCTGCCCGTGCGCAAGATCATCCGCAGCATCGATTTGAGCAAGCCTTCCGATAAGTAAGGAGCGCTTGACCCCAAAAACTCCGCCCCCGGCAGGGAACTTCCCCGCCGGGGGCTTTGCATACCCGAAAAATTTTACCAAAATACTTCAAAACCATAAAGTGCAGTGCTATACTGGTAGCATCAAAACACCTGCTGAGAGGGAATGTTATGACACAACTGCTCATCCGCCTGTTCGTCCGGCACCCGGACGATACGAAGAACGCCGCCGTCCGCACGGCCTACGGCAATCTGGCCAGCCTCGTGGGCATGGCCTGCAATCTCCTGCTCTGTCTGGGCAAGCTGGCGGCGGGGACGCTGTTCGGCTCCATCGCCATCATGGCCGATGCTCTGAACAACCTCTCGGACGCCTCGTCCAACGTGGTGAGCCTCGTGGGCTTCCGTCTGGCGGCCAAAGGGCCGGACGAAAAGCACCCCTACGGCCACGCCCGGTATGAGTATCTGGCGGGCCTCGTGGTCTGCGTCACCATCCTCGCCATCGGGCTTTCGCTGCTGAAAGAATCTGTGCTCAAAGTGCTGCATCCGACGGCAGTGGTGTTCAGCTGGCTCAGTGTGGGGGTGCTGGCGGCGTCCATCGGCGTCAAGCTCTGGATGAGCCGCTTCAATAAGACCATCGGCCAGCGCATCAACTCCGAGACTCTGATGGCCACCGCCGCCGACAGCCGGAACGACGTGCTGACCACCAGCGCCGTGCTCCTGTCCACCGTCCTCTCCCACCTGACGGGCTGGGACGTGCTGGACGGCCTCATGGGCGTGGCAGTGGCGGCGTTCATCCTCTGGTCGGGTTGGGGGCTTATGATGGACACCCTCAGCCCCCTGCTGGGCGAAAGCCCCTCGCCGGAGCTGGTGGAGCACATCGAGCACACCGTCATGAGCTACCCGGAGGTGCTGGGCGTCCACGATCTGATGGTCCACGACTACGGCCCGGGGCATCAGTTCGCCTCGCTCCACATCGAGTTCCCCGCCGAAGCCGACCCGCTGGAAGCCCACGACATCATCGACAACATCGAGCGGGATTTTCTGAAAAAAGACCACTTACAGGTCACCATCCACTACGACCCCATCGTGACGTCGGACGCCGCCGTAGGCGTCCTGCGGAGCCGTTTGATGGAAAAAGCCCGCCAGATGGACCCTCGTCTGTCCATCCACGACCTGCGCATCGTGCCGGGGGACAGCCACACCAACGTGCTGTTCGACCTCGTGTTCCCGGCGGGCTACACCGGCGACAAGGACGCGCGGCTGGCCGAGATGTGCAATTTCGTCAAGGAGCAGGATCCGGGATACTGCTGTATGGTGAAGGTGGAGCAGAGCTATGCCTCCGCCCTGCCGGAAGAGGATCAATAAAAAAGAGGGAAAGTATTATGTTGAACGAGACTTACCGCGCCATGCTGGGCCACAAGAGCGTCATCCGCGAGACTTTCATGTACGGTAAACAGCGCGCCGCCGAGATAGGCTATGAGAACGTGTTCGACTACTCGCTGGGCAACCCCAGCGTCCCCTGCCCGGACAAGTTCACCAAAGCCATGCAGACCCTGCTGGCCGAGGAAGAGCCTGTCGCCCTCCACGGCTACTGCCCCAGTCAGGGCGACCCGGGCTTCCGCACCGCCGTGGCGGCCCATCTGGCAAAGACTTTCGGCCTGCCTTATGAGCAGAAGGATATTTTCCCCACCACCGGTGCGGCGGGCGCTATCGCCCACGCCATCCGCGCTGTGACAAAGCCCGGCGACGAGGTGCTGACCTTCGCCCCCTACTTCCCCGAGTACGGCCCCTATGTGGAGGGGACCGGCGCTGTGCTCAAGGTCGTGCCGCCTCAGGCACCGGCTTTCCAGCCGAATCTCGACGCCTTTGAAGAGATGCTGACCGAGAACGTCACCTGCGTCCTCATCAACACCCCGAACAACCCCACCGGCGTCGTCTACTCCGCCGAGACCCTGAGCCGTCTGGCCGACATCCTGACCGAAAAGAGCAAAGTTTTCGGCCACAACATCTTCCTCGTCAGCGACGAGCCCTACCGTGACATCGCCTTCGACGGCAAAAAGGTGCCTTACCCGGCAGCGTTCTACCCCCACACCCTGACCTGCTTCTCCTTCTCCAAGAGCCTGAGCCTGCCCGGCGAACGTCTGGGCTATGTGGCCGTCCGGCCCGGCTGCGAGGGCGAAGACGTGCTGGTGGACATGATGGCTCAGATCTCCCGCTTCACCGGCCACAACTGCCCGCCCAGCATCATCCAGAAAGCCACTGCCGAGTGCCTCGACGTCACCAGTGATCTGTCCGTCTACGAGACGAACATGGACCTGCTGTACGATAAGCTCACCGAGCTGGGCTTTGAGGTGGAGCGCCCCGGCGGTACATTTTATATCTTCCCGAAGGCGCTGGAAGAGGACGCCAACGCCTTCTGCCTCAAGGCCCGGGAGTTCGATCTGCTGCTGGTCCCCAGCGACACCTTCGGCGTCAAGGGCTATGTCCGCTTTGCCTACTGCATCGACACCGAGAAGGTGAAGCGCAGCCTGCCCGCACTGGAAAAGCTGGCCGCAGCCTATAAAAAGTGAATGTGAGGTAGTTCCATGCATCCGCTCCCTGAATATCCCCGCCCGAGTATGCGCCGGGACAGCTACGTCAACCTGAACGGCCCGTGGGACTACGCCATCACCCAGAGCTCGGAGTTCCCAGCAAAGTGGGACGGCGCTATCCTCGTGCCCTATTCGCCCGAGGCGAAAGCCTCCGGTGTGGGCCGGACGTTGCAGCCCGGCCAGTGGCTCCACTACCACCGCACCTTCACGCCCCCGGCAGGCGAGGGCGGGCGCGTCCTGCTCCACTTCGGGGCGGTGGACTACGCCTGCGCGGTGGAGGTCAATGGCCGTCTGGCCGGGGGACACCGGGGCGGCTACTGGCCCTTTGCGCTGGACATCACCGACCTGCTCCGCCCGCAGGGCCGCAACACCCTCTGGGTGGCGGTGCAGGACCCCACCGGCACCGGCACGCAGGCGAGAGGCAAGCAGACCCTCCGGCCCGGCGGGATGTTCTACCCGGCCCAGAGCGGCATCTGGCAGACGGTGTGGCTGGAGCGGGTGCCGGAAAATTACATTGATACGTTGACCGTCACTCCGGACTACGACGCCCGGACCGTGACCGTGAAAGTCCATACCTCGAAGCCCGGCGGTGCGGTGAACCTCTGGGCCGTGGTGCGGGCCGGCGGCGTGACCATCGCCGAGGACTGGGGCAGCGACGAGGCCGACCGGGACGGCGAAGTGACCCTGAACATCGCCGAAGAGCATTTCTTCCCGTGGAGCCCCGACAGCCCCTTCCTCTATGATCTGACGGTCGGCACGACCCAGGGCGAAGAAAATGACTTCGACACCGTCCACAGCTATTTCGCCCTCCGCAAGTGGGAGTGCAAAGAGGATGCAAAGGGCATCCGGCGGTTTTTCCTCAATGACAAGCCCATCCTGCTCAACGGCCTGCTGGACCAGGGCTATTGGCCCGATGGCCTCTACACCCCGCCCTCCGACGCCGCCGTGGAGCACGAACTGCACACCGTGCGGGAGCTGGGCTTCAACCTGCTGCGCAAGCACGCCAAGATCGAGCCGGAGCGCTGGTACTACCACTGCGATAAACTGGGCATCATCGTCTGGCAGGATATGGTCAACGGCGGCGGGGCCTACCCGATGTGGTACGTCACTTACCTGACCAACGCCTTACAGCCCCTGATGCGCCATGCCCCGGACGGGAAGCTGCTGTGGGGCTTTCTGGGCCGGGGCAGCGCCCACAGCCGGGAGGAGTACGCCCGGGAGCTGGCCGACACGGTAGCCGCGCTGGGGCGGCACCCCTGCATCGGGTGCTGGGTGCCGTTCAACGAGGGGTGGGGGCAGTTCGACGCGCGGAAAGCCACCGAGACTCTCCGCGCCCTCGACCCGTCCCGTCCGGTGGACGAGGCCAGCGGCTGGTTCGACCGGGGCGGGGGAAATGTGCATTCCATCCACAACTACTTCTATCCGCTCCGCATCCGCCCGAATGTGCGCACGGTGGCCCTCAGCGAGTACGGCGGCATTGCATGGCCCATGCCCGGCCATGAGCCGCCCCGGAAGACCTACGGCTACGGCACGGCCAGAAGCCGGGCAGAGCTGACCGAGCGCTACTGCGATCTGCAGCGCAAGACGGTGCTCCCGCAGCTGAAAAAGGGCCTCTCGGCGCTGGTGTACACCCAGCTGACCGATGTGGAGGACGAGGTGAACGGCCTGTTCACCTACGACCGCACGGCCATCAAACCCGATGCCGCCGCCGTCCGCGCCGTCAACGAGGCGCTGGAAGCGGAGTTTGAAAAGGCAGTAAAAGCATGAACGGGATCTCGGCCATTTTCCCCTGTGCAGGTAGAGCTTTTGCCCTTGTTATAAAGGTAAAGCAAAGGGCAGCTTTTGGGGATCTTTGGCACAAATTTTAGCACGAATGCACATTTAACGGGCAGTTTGCTATTTTTCACGGCTCCCGATTGGACAAAATGCCGAAAACAATACCGTATCTTGACAATCCTGTGAAAATGCACTATACTGAACCCATCGAGACAGACCACGAAGTTCTTGTAGTGGTTTGCCGAAATAAAAAATATTTTTTATTGGAGGAATATCACTATGAAAATGTTCAAGAAACTCATGGCTATTGCTCTCGTTGGCGTCATGGCTCTGTCCATGCTGACTGGCTGCGCTGTCACCGACTCCATCAAGGAGAAGGCTCTGCGTAATGCTCTGGGTACCGCTGCTTCCATTGGTCTGGGCAGTGGCAAGACCGTTACGTTCAAGGGCGACGACGATCTGGATAAGGTTGCCAAGAAGGCTGCCGAGAACCTGACCTATGCTGATCCTATCGTGCTCAATAAGGTCGATGAAACAAAGTATGCTGTTGCTTGTGTTGAGATCAAGAAGAGCACTAACACCGCTGAAGAGTTCGCGAATGGCTATGCTAAGGAACTGCTGCAGAAGCTCGGTGTTAAGGGCTTCATGCCCAAGGAGGGTACCAACAAGGTCGGCGTCAAGTTCTTCAATCTGGACGAGAAGGCTGCCAACAAGACCACTACTCACTACTACGTTGTTGTTGTTGCTGAGAAGAATGTTACTATTTCCTAATCGGTCTTTCTGAAACAAAAGTAATTACAGGCACACGGCCTGTAATGATAAACATTATATGTTCGCGCATGTAGTGATTTATCTCACATAGTCTGGGGGCGAGGTTCCGCAAGGGGCCTCGCCCTCAGGCTTTTTATAGGTGCGGGGCTATTGACATTGGAGAACGATTCCTCTATAATCAAGGTGTAGGCCAGTTAAAGATGCATGAACTGGAAGATTCTGGAAACTGAAAATACAAAAACTGCCCGTTTTGAGATGCCGCAGAAGGCGAAAATGACGCCGAAATATAAGAAAAATGATGCATCTGCATTGTTTTTAAGAGAACGGATAAAAACGTCGGATTGCATCAGAATGCGTTAGAAAGCGTCGGACCGCCCGCCCCAGCCTGAAAAGGCCGAAGCGGGCGGTCCGCTTTTATCTTTTGTATTCTGGAAGTTCTGGCGCTTGACAATCCGCGTACGACTGCCTATAATAAAGATAAGGAAAGGCGCTATCCGTGCAAACGGCTAGCTCCTCACCAGTTTAAGTCGCTACAAAAAGTAATGACCGCCACCGAGTTGGGGAACTGTGGGCGGTCATTTCTTTTTGTGCTTTTTCCTTTTGCTGCCATAAGAATCATCCTTTTTCCGGTCGTCCATCAAGTGTACGACACTTACGAGAAGTGCCAACAGAGCGATGATCGTCTGAAAAAGCAATAGAATTTCCGATGTAGTCATAAGGCATCCCTCCCTTCGCCGTGAGCGTCGGGAGCGGAACTCCAAAAAGTTGCCCTCCCGCGCTTGCTTTGCTCCGAAGAGCAAGACAGCGAGACCGGTGAGGAGCAATAGCCGCCTGCGTTTGGTTGGACAGCGCCTTTCTGCTAAGAGGATACCATAAAAACTGACAAAAAGCAACGCCGCACGATGCATATCCGCGCGGCGCTGGAAGCGGAATTTGAAAAGCAGTATGATAACAGAAAAGCTCCGGGGACCAACAGTTTCCCGGAGCTTTTGTATTATTTTTGAGGAAAATTACTTCTCGTTCTTGATTTTGGAAGCCGGCATCTTCTTCATGGCGGCAGAATCCAGAGCGTGGGACAGCTGGGCGCCATAAGACTGAATGCTGTCCTGCAGCTCGCCGCTCTTCATGTCGGAGAGGGCCTGTACGCGGAGGCTGTCCAGCGTGTCAGCGTCCAGCGGGTCGAGACGGACGAGCATCATCAGCGCATAGCTGGAATACTGCACGGCAGCGGCCTCGCCGGGCTTGAGGGCGCGGACAGCGTCGGCGGTACCTTCCTCGGAGAAGGTGGCGTCGATGTTGTCAGAACCCAGCAGAGCAGTGGAGAGAGAAGAAGCGTCGGAAGAGGGTTCGCCATCCAGCACCGCGTAGATGTCGGGCAGGGCAGCGGCGACGGCGGCGCTGAAAGCGGAGGTTTGGGCGCTGGCTCCATCGGGGGTGGCAGCGTTGCAGCTCTCGGCGGCGGTCTGGGCCAGCTCAAGCATCTGGGCGCTCTGGGCGTCATCAGCAAAAGCGAAGGTGCTGGTATTGTAGAGCGGCACGACCACATAGCGGATGTAGACCATCTCGTCCTCGAGGTGGCTGGTCAGCTCTGCGTCGGAGACGGGGGTCTCGCCGTCGGTGCCGTAGCACTTCTCGAGCAGGTCGTTGCTCTTGATGAGGATGCGCTCGAACCGCTTGAGGGTGTCGAGGCCGATGCCGTTGGCCTTATAGAGGTCGCCGTTCTGCTCCATCAGCTGGGAGGCGTAGCTGTCGGCCTGCGTCTCCTCGTCGGGGGTCAGCACGCCGCCCAGCTCATCGAAACGGGTCTCGATGGCGGCGTAGGACTCGAGGTTCTCGAGGGTCTTCTGGGCCACATAGTCGCTGACCACGGCGGTCTCGCCGGTGGCGTCATCGACGGTGATGGTGGCCTTGAGGAAGCTGGACACCTTGGTGGCGTCCTGGTCATCGGAAGCGAGGTCGGCGGCGGTCTGGTAGGCATCGAACTGGGCCAGCAGATAGAGGCCGGAAGAGATGTCCACCTCACCGATGGTGCCTACGGAATCCGGGGTGGAGAGGCTGCAGCCCACGAGGCCGACGGCCAAAGCGAGGGCGCAGATGAGCGCGATGAGTTTCTTTTTCATAAGTGTACTCCTAGTGAATTTATTTTTTGCCGGTGTTTTCCTCCGGCGGGGCGGCAAGGATGTCTGCCATCGCCTTGAGGATGCTTTGCAGCAGTTCCAGCGGCTTTTCGTCGGGTTGGAGAGTCACCGAGAGGTAGGGCTTGGTGCCGGCTCCTGCCGTCACCCGGCCATTGAAAGCGATGAGCAGGCCGCGAATCATGGCCACATCCAGCGTCTCCACCTGTAACAGCAGAGTGTCCTTTTTCTGAGTGACTTCGTAGACGCCCACAGCGGTGGCCTGTACGCGCACCAGCGAGACGTTCACGAGGTCGCTGACAGAGGGCGGCGGGTCGCCGTAGCGGTCGATGAGTTCGTCCAGCACGTCGGCGGCGTCTTCGGGGGTCTGGATGGCGGCGATGCGCTTGTAGGCTTCGATGCGGCCCGGGCCGTCGGCAATATACTTTTCCGGGATGAAGGCGTCCACCCGCAGGTCCACGAGGCATTCGCTCTTGTCGCGCTGGATGGGCTCACCCTTGGCCCGGGCGATGGCCTGACCCAGCATCTTGACATAGAGGTCATAGCCGACAGCCTCCATGTGGCCGTGCTGGCTGTGGCCCAGCAGACTGCCTGCGCCGCGAATTTGTAAGTCGCGCATGGCGATGCGGAAGCCGGAGCCGAAGGCCGTGAACTCCCGGATGGCCGAAAGCCGCTTCTGGGCGATGTCGGTGAGGGTCTTGTCCCGCCGGAAGGTGAAGTAGGCATAGGCTTTCCGGCCCGAGCGGCCTACGCGGCCCCGGATCTGGTACAGCTGGGCCAGACCCATCCGGTCGGCGTCCTCGATGATGAGGGTGTTGCAGTTGCGCACGTCAATGCCCGTCTCGATGAGGGTGGTGCAGACGAGGATGTCGATCTCGCCGTTCAGCAGATGCTGCCAGACAGGGTTCAGCTCTTCCTCGGTCATCTTGCCGTGGGCGATACCCACCCGCGCCCCGGGTACCATCTGGCTGACATGGGCGGCGCAGGACTCGATGTTGTCCACCCGGTTGTGCAGGTAGTAGACCTGACCGCCCCGGGCCAGCTCCTTCTTCATGGCTTCGGCGAGGATGACGTCATTGTATTCCAACACGAATGTCTCCACCGGCTGGCGCTCGATGGGCGGCTGCTCGATGGTGGAGAGGTCGCGGATGCCGCTCATGGCCATGTTCAGGGTGCGGGGGATGGGGGTGGCCGAGAGGGTCAGCATGTCCACGCCGATAAAGTTCTCTTTCAGCTTCTCCTTGTGCTTGACGCCGAAACGCTGCTCCTCGTCGATGATGACAAGGCCCAGGTCGTGGAACCGGACGTCCTTGGAGAGCAGGCGGTGGGTGCCGATGACGATGTCCACGCTGCCGGCCTGCAGGCCCCGCAGGGTCTCTTTCTGCTGTTTGGCGGTGCGGAAGCGGGAGAGCAGCCCGACTTTCACCGGGAACGCCTCCATGCGGGAGATGATGCTGTTGTAGTGCTGCCACGCCAGCAGGGTGGTGGGGGCCAGAATGGCGCACTGCTTGCCGCCCATGACGCACTTGAAAGCCGCGCGGAAGGCGACCTCTGTTTTGCCGACGCCCACGTCGCCGCAGAGCAGGCGGTCCATAGGCCAGCCCTTTTCCATGTCCTTCTTGATCTCGGCGGTGGCGGTGAGCTGGTCGTCCGTCTCGTCGTACTCGAAGCGGGACTCGAAATCGCTCTGCCAATCACCGTCGGCGGGGAAGGCGTAGCCCGTGGCCTGACGGCGGCGGGCGTAGAGCTCGATAAGCTCCTGCGCCATCTCTTCGGTGGCCTTTTTGACCTTGGCGCGGGTGCGCTGCCACTCGGTGCCGCCCAGCTTTGCAAGCTTCACCTTTTCCTCGTCGCCGGGGGCGGTGTAGCGGCTCAGCAAATCGAGCTGAGTGACCGGCACATACAGCACGTCGGAGCCGGAGTACTGAATCTTCAGGTAATCTTTTATCGCGCCCTGCACCTCGAGACGCTGGATGCCCGCATACATACCGATGCCGTGGCTCTGATGCACCACATAGTCGCCGGGCTTGATGTCCGAGAGGCTGGACAGGGCGTTTTTGTTCTTCTTGCGCTTTTTGTTCTCGGCGGCCTCGTCGTCCAGACCATGACGCCGGGACGAGATGACCGCCACGCGGGCGAACGGGAAGGTGCAGCCCGCCGTGAGGTGGCCGGGCAGTACCTGAACCAGACCTTTTGCGGGCCGGACGTCCCGGCTCATGCTGACGGCATAGCCCTTGTCAGCCAAATCGCGGGTGAGGGCCGCTGCACCCTTGGGCGTGCCGGCGAAAAGGGTCACGGCGTACCCCTGCTGGACCAGCGGGTCGAGGTCTTCCCGCAGGGAAGCGAGGTCGCCGCCCCAGTTGGGGGCCGCGAACGCCTCGGCGTTGATGAGGTCTTTCAGTTTGAACTCGTTCATGCCGCGCAGGAAGTTCTCGCAGAGCAGGGTGCTCTGGTCCTGCGCCGCAATGGCGAGGTCGTCCATCGTCTGGTAGAGCACATCGAGGCCGGGGCAGATGACGCCCTCCTCGAGCAGGCCGGTCAGCTCTTCGCTGCGGCGGAACTCGGTGGCCTTCTGGGCGTCCCGGATGCCGCCCACCTCGTCGAGGATGAAGATGGGGCTGCTCAGGTGGTCGAGCAGGGTGGCGGGCGTCTTGTACCGCAGACCGTAGTATTTGTCCATGGCCTCGGGCATGACGCCGCTGTCCAGCTGGGCGAGGTCGGACTCCATGGCCTTTTCGAGGGCGGTGCGGCGCTTGCCGAGGGCTTTCTTCTGGGCGGCGCGAAGGGCCTCCGCCGTGTCGGCGGTGCTGCCGAACAGCACCTCACGGGCGGGGGAAAGATAGATTTTTTCCAGCGCACCGTCCCGCCGCTGGGTGAGCAGGTCGAAGGAGGCAAGAGAGTCTATCTCGTCGTCCCAGTACTCCACACGGGCGGGCTGGCGCATATCGGGGGCGTAGATGTCCACGATGTCGCCCCGGACGCTGAACTGTCCCGGGCCGTCCACCTGACTTCGCCGCACGTATCCGGCGGCGAAGAGCCGCTCCACCAGCGCTTCGCGGTTGTAGACCATGCCGGGCTTGAGGGTGAGGGTATTCTTCTGGAACTCATCCTGCGGCACAGTGTATTGGAGCAGGGCTTCGGCGGGGACGCAGACGGCGTTCAGCCGTCCGCCCGCCAGTGCGCCCAGCACCGACAGACGCCGGTACTCGTACTCGCGGCCCGCGCCCTCGACGGGACGGAGCATGAAGTCCCGGGGCGGGAACACCGCCGCCGAGAGCCCCAGCGTCTTGAGGTCGTCGGCAAAATGGGTGGCCTCGGCCTCGCCGGGCGTGACGACGCAGAGGATGCGGCCCGTGTCCTTCTGGAGCGCGGCGTAGAGCAATGCCCGGCCTGCCGGAGGCAGGCCGAACAGCGCTGCCGGGCCGGGGGAGGCGAGGCTGGCCGCTATCTTCTGGTATTCAGAGGTGTTTTTCAGGAGCGCTTCGTACATGGTGGACCTCCTTTCTGGTGGGGTTAAACCTCTCCGTCACGGCTGACGCCGTGCCACCTCCCCTATTGAGGGGAGGCTTTGGCATACCGGAAAACTTTACCTCTTCGCCAGAGGCTCCCCTCGGTAGGGGGAGCTGTCGAGCGAAGCGAGACTGAGAGGTTGCGTCAAGCGGAGCCTTACCCGTTATACTTGCTCTGCGCCAGACCCAGCTTGCCGTCCATGATGAGCTTTGCGGCGGCTGCGATGTCGGGGCAGCGGTCGGCGAGGGCCTTGGCGTCGTCGGGCGGGAATTTGCCCAGCACCCAGTCGGCCAAATCGTAGTCCGGGCGGGGCTTTGCGCCCACGCCGATGCGGATGCGGGGAAAGTTCTCGCCGCCGAGGCGGGCGATGATGCTCTTGAGGCCGTTGTGGCCGCCCGCAGAGCCGGAGGGCCGGATGCGCAGTTTGCCGGGGTTCTGGGTGATGTCGTCGCACAGGACGATGACGTGGTCGGCAGGGATCTTGAAGAAGCCCGCCAGAGGGCCGATGGAGTCGCCCGAGAGGTTCATATAAGTCAGGGGCTTCAGGAGCACGACCTTGTGGCCGTCCACCTCGCCCTGCCCCCACAGACCCTGAAACTTGGTCTTGGAGACGGAGATACCCCACTTGCCGGCCAGATAGTCCAGCGCGGCAAAGCCTGCGTTGTGACGGGTGTCGTCGTATTTCGGCTCCGGATTGCCGAGGCCGGCAATGAGCCAGATGTCATTGGTATTCATACTGTATTCTGCCTTTTTGTGTCTGAGCTGTTTTTCAAACAGTATATTATTATAACATACGCGCGCGCAAAAAGATACACAAAAAGAGCAAAAAAGCCGCCGTGCGGGCGGCACGGCGGCGTGGGGAGCGGGGGTCAGCCCTGCTCTTTTTCGAGTTTCTGCTTCTTTATAATGTACGCCTCCATCTTCGGCTCAGCCCAGCCGTCGAGGTTGGTCTGACGCTCCCGGGCGATGCCAAGAGCCTGCGGGGGGACGTCCTTGGTGATGGTGCTGCCGGCGGCGGTGTAGGCCCCGTCGCCGATGGTGACGGGGGCGACAAGGTTGGTGTTGCAGCCGATGAAGCAGTAGTCGCCGATCTGAGTGCGGAACTTGTCCTTGCCGTCGTAGTTGCAGGTGACGGTGCCGCAGCCGAAATTACAGTACTTGCCTACATCGCTGTCGCCGATGTAGGTCAGGTGGCTGACGGTGTTGCCCCGGGCAAAGTTGGAGTTCTTCGTCTCGACATAAGCGCCCAGATGCACACCGTAGCCGGTGACGGTGTTGATGCGCACATGGGTGAAGGGGCCGATGTTGTTGTGAGGGCCGAGGTGGCTGCTGTAGACCTGGCTGGCGTTGACGGTGGTGCCTTCGTCCACGGTGCTGTCCTCGATAAGGGTGTTGGGGCCGATGACGCAGCCTGCGCCGATGGTGGTCTTGCCGCGCAGGATGGTGCCTGCGAGGATGACGGCTCCCGGGGCAATGACCACTTCGGAGCCGATCTCCACATTGCGGCTGCGGATGTCCACGCCGTTTGCGATGTGGCGCAGCAGCACCTCTTCGCGCTGGGCCTCGGCAGCGTCGAGCTTTGCCTTTGCGGCAGCCAGTGCGGATGTGTCAATGTTTTGCATAAATAAAAAAACCTCCTCCCAAAACGGCCCCCGCAGCGGCGGCGGAGCCCCTGCGGAGAAGGGTTTTGTTGTATCCAAGAAAGAACAAACTCGAGAGCAATCACCCCGGAAAAACAGGGCGAAGGGTTTGATGGATGGAAAGTTGTATCCATCACCCTAAAAATGGCTTAAAACCTTAAAAAACCTCTCGAAATCTTTCCCATTTTATATTACCGAAAAAGTAAGTAAAATGCAAGAGTTTGCACAAAAAATATCAAACAAATTCGGTGATTTGCCCGATGGAATAGACGTGAAATTCTGGTATAATGGTTTAGCATTCACAGAGAAATGTTTATCGTATGACAAGACAGAGCATCGATAAGACCGCCGGAGCATCGCGCCGGGGGCCATCATTTGGGAGGTAAACACGCATGAGCAAAAAGTATCTGTACTACTTCAGCGAAGGCAACGATGCCTTTGGCGGCGACAAGGTCACCATGAAGAACATTCTGGGCGGCAAGGGCGCTGGTCTGGCTGAGATGACTGCAGCCGGTATGCCGGTGCCGCAGGGCTTCACCATCACCACCGAGGCCTGCACCCAGTATTACGCAGACGGCCGTCAGATCAACGACGAGATCACCGCTGACATCTTCGAGCACGTCAAGGGCCTCGAGAAGATCACCGGCAAGACCTTCGGCGACAACGAGAACCCGCTGCTGGTCTCCGTCCGTTCCGGCGCACGTCAGTCCATGCCCGGCATGATGGACACCATCCTGAACCTCGGCCTGAACGATGAGGCTGTCGAGGGTCTGGCCAAGAAGACCAATAACGCCCGTTTCGCATACGACTGCTACCGCCGCTTCGTGCAGATGTTCGCCGACGTCGTCATGATGGTCCCGAAGAGCCTGTTCGAGGTCGAGATCGATAAGATGAAGGAAGCCAAGGGCGTCAAGAACGACGTTGACCTGACTGCTGACGACCTGAAGGAACTGGTCGGCACCTTCAAGAAGATCTATGAGGACAACGAGGGCAGACCCTTCCCCCAGGACCCCAAGGATCAGCTGATCGAAGCTGTCAAGGCCGTCTTCCGCAGCTGGGACAACCCCCGTGCAAACGTCTATCGTAAGATGAACGAGATCCCCTACGAGTGGGGTACCGCTGTCAACGTCCAGCAGATGGCTTTCGGTAACTCCGGCGACCGCTCCGGCACCGGCGTTGCATTCACCCGTGACCCCGCCACCGGCGCTAAGAAGCTGATGGGCGAGTACCTCATCAATGCACAGGGCGAGGACGTCGTTGCTGGTGTCCGCACTCCGTCTCCCATCAGCCACCTGCACGAGCAGATGCCTGAGGTCTACGACCAGTTCGTTGAGATCGCTACCCGTCTGGAGAACTACTTCCGCGATATGCAGGATATGGAGTTCACCATTGAGGACGGCCACCTGTATATGCTGCAGACCCGTAACGGCAAGCGTACCGCTCAGGCTGCTCTGCAGATCGCATGTGACCTGGTGGACGAGGGCATGATCACCGAGCAGGAGGCTGTCCTGCGCGTGGAGCCCAAGCAGCTGGATACCCTGCTGCATCCCCAGTTTGACGCAGCTGCCCTGAAGGCTGCTGAGGTCGTCGGCAAGGGCCTGGCAGCTTCTCCCGGTTCTGCCTGCGGCCAGATCGTCTTCACCGCCGAAGAGGCTGAGGAGATGGTCAAGTCCGGCAAGATGAAGAAGGTCGTTCTGGTCCGTCTGGAGACCTCTCCTGAGGACATCGTCGGTATGCAGGTGTCTCAGGGCATCCTGACCGTCCGCGGCGGCATGACCAGCCACGCAGCCGTTGTTGCTCGTGGTATGGGTACCTGCTGTGTCTCCGGCTGCGGCAACGACAACGACGTGAAGATCGACGAAGAGGCTAAGACCTTCGAGATCAACGGCCACAAGTTCGTCGAGGGCGACTGGATCTCCATCGACGGCTCCACTGGTAACATCTACGGTGAGCAGGTCGCTACCGTCGCCGCCACCGGCAACAAGAACTTCAACCGCTTCATGGGCTGGGCAGACGCCGCTCGTCAGCTGCTGGTCATGACCAACGCCGATAACCCGCGCGACGCACAGCAGGCAGTTGACCTGGGTGCTGAGGGCATCGGCCTGTGCCGTACCGAGCATATGTTCTTTGCTGAGGACCGCATCAAGGCTGTCCGTGAGATGATCTGCGCACGTACCGTGGAAGAGCGCGAGGCTGCTCTGGCCAAGGTCGAGCCGTTCCAGCAGGGTGACTTCGAGGCGATGTACCGCATCATGGGTGAGCGCCCGATGACCATCCGTTATCTGGACCCGCCTCTCCACGAGTTCCTGCCCAGCAAGGACGAGGACATCAAGGAGCTGGCTGCCGACATGGGCATGACCTTCGATGACCTGAAGAACGTCGTTGCTTCTCTGCACGAGTTCAACCCCATGATGGGCCATCGTGGCTGCCGTCTGGCTGTCACCTACCCTGAGATCGCAGCAATGCAGACCCGCGCTGTTATCAAGGCAGCTCTGAACGTCTCTGCTGAGACCGGTTACATCATCACTCCGCACATCATGATCCCGCTGGTCGGCGAGGTCAAGGAGCTGAAGTTCGTCAAGGACGTTGTCGTCAAGGTCGCAGACGAGCTCATCAAGGCTTCCGGTGTTGATATGAAGTATCTGGTCGGTACCATGATAGAGATCCCCCGTGCAGCTCTGACTGCCGGAGAGATCGCCAAGGAAGCTGAGTTCTTCAGCTTCGGCACCAACGACCTGACCCAGATGACCTTCGGCTTCAGCCGTGACGATGCTGCCAAGTTCCTGGGCGCTTACTACGAGAACAAGATCTACGAGAGCGATCCGTTCCAGCATCTGGACCAGGTCGGCGTCGGCAAGCTGGTCAAGATGGCTGCACATGACGGCCGTGAGACCCGTCCCGACCTGGGTCTGGGCATCTGCGGCGAGCACGGCGGTGATCCTTCCAGCGTTGAGTTCTGCCACAATGTTGGTCTGGACTACGTCAGCTGCTCTCCCTTCCGTGTGCCTATCGCACGTCTGGCTGCTGCTCAGGCTGCTATCAAAAATCCCAGAAAGTAAGATTGTTGCATCAAGATGCACTAATCCTGCAAAACATGGGAAGATAAGCGTATGATAACCCTCCCCGGTGAAACTGAATGGTTTTGCCGGGGAGGGTTTTGTTTTTTGCAGATTGTAGAAGAAAGATTATGGAAAATAAAGGAAAGAAAAAAAGCAGTTCAAGGAACGATATATCACTTGACCAAGCAATATTACAGTGGATTGTGGATGATTATGATATTTCTGATGAAAAATCCAGAAAAATAGTAGGTAAAAGTGAAGAAAAAAGTAAATTAATAACATGCGAAATGGTAATGAATTATCTAGACAATCGAGGTGTATTAGAAGAAACAGATGAAACGGAATTTATGAGATCGCTTCGAAAGCGTCTTTATTATGCAATTGACACAGTCGTTGGACCAATTCCAATGAAATCGAAAAGTGTCAATGCACATGAGCTGCTCAGACAAAAAAGTCAATCAAAAGGACGATTTTATGTGACTTCAGCAAATGCGGAATTTTTTATGTATTTGCTTTGGTGCAATGAAGATAGAGCCGACAATGACGATATTTTGTGGTTAATAAAGAACGAAAGGAATTATGAAGCAAGTGAATGGCTGAAAAATTTGATTAGAGACGGCTTTGATTCATTGATTGAGAACCCTGCAATAGGAATAAAACAAAAAACTGTTGAAAGGCGATGGAAGGAATTATTTGAAGGAGAATTAGCCAAAACCAAAGATGCATTAGAATCATTAAATCTGACGTGGGCATATATAGAAGATCGGAAGAAAATGGCAGGGGATGAATTTGATGAAGAGTGGTTTGACTTAATAGTAGGATGTTGTTGGAAGGAATGCATAATAAATGTTTGGCTACAAGCTGTAGAAGTAGGAGTATTGGATGATAGCAGAGAAAAATCAGTGATACCAACGTCGTTGGAAGATGAGATAGCTATAATACGAAGAGAATGTAGTGTCAATTGTACGAATGATATAGTAAAACTTTTGGATGAGAGAATTGCCTTGCAACTAGAAGAACTAGACTTTGAAATTCGGGAAGAAGGCAATAAAACGAACTTATACAAAATGCATGATGAATATAAAATTGATCTTGAAATGTTATCAAAAGATGTAAATTAAAATGGATAATAGAGAATAAAGCAGAAGGAGCTGAGCCTTTTCCGAAATGGCTCAGTTCCTTCTGCTTTATTCTCTAAATAATGTATAAATTATGAATGAGGCTAGAATGTAGAAAAAAACAACGACTGTAAGCTGAAATAATTAAATTTGAACTGACATTATTTTCTGAAAGGTGAACTGATATAATACAGTCAATGACATGGCCATGTCAAAATACAAACGAATTAAGGGAGTTTTTTGACATGAAAAAGAAAGGCGTAGGAAGTCCCGCATATAAGCTTGGTATACATATCAAAGATTATCGTGAACAAAAAAATGGTCGCAAGCTACTTTGGCGAATAAAATTGAAACTGGCAATGTGTATATAGGATGGGATACCTTTTACAAAATATCACAAGCGCTGGATGTATCAATGGAGGAATTGATTGAAGGAGATGAGTAAAGCCACCAGATTGAACGTAGCATAAGGCAAATGCTTGTAAATTTCACATCTGTATGCTACTATAATAACAAGAGAAAAGAAGGTGATGGGATGGCGCAAAAGGATACATCTGAAAAAATTCTGGAATCCTATAACGATGTCTTTTCGGACATTGTGAACGTGCTTCTGTTCAACGGCAAACAGGTTCTGTCTGCAGATGAACTGGAAGATCAGGCTCCACGCTCCTACTACAAGGCAGATGGCAAGATTCGTGAGATCGAGCGGGATGTTGCCAAACGCTGGAAGAACGGAAATATTCGCGTGGCCTGTATCGGTTTTGAAAACCAGACCGCTTCTGATCCCAATATGCCGCTCCGTGTCATGGGTTACGATGGCGCAGAGTACCGGGCGCAGTTACTTGGCGATAGCGAAAATCTCTATCCGGTCGTGACGCTGGTGCTCTACTTCGGCCATGATAAACCGTGGAATGGGCCGCTTTCCCTGAAAGAGCGACTGAATATTCCCAAAGAGTTTGAGCCGTATGTCAACGACTATAAGATCAATCTGTTCCAGATTGCATATCTGACCCACGAGCAGGTAGAACTTTTCCAGAGCGATTTTAAGGTTGTTGCAGACTACTTCGTGCAGAAGCGGGAAAACGGCGACTACATTCCGAGTTCGCAGGATTTGACCCATGTGCAGGAAACGCTTCAGCTGCTAAGTATTATGACGAATGATAATCGGTTTGAGGAAGCGTACAATACAAATACCGATGGCCAGAAAGGAGGCCCACGCAATATGTGTGATGTGCTTGATAAAGTGGAAAGCAGAGGCATTGCAAAAGGCATTGCAAAAGGCGTTGCGAAAGGTAAGGCTGAGGGTGAAATTGAAGGCAAAAATCAAATGGCTCTCCTTGTCAAGAAACTCCTCGATCAAGGCCGTATTGATGATGTCAAGCGGGCATCTGAAGATGAAGTGTACCGCGATCAGTTGATAAAAGAATTTGGCATTCGATAAGACCGGAGGCCCACGCAATATGTGCGATGTGCTTGATAAAGTGGAAAATCGTGGAAAGGCTGAAGGCGCAAATAGTGTAGCTCTGCTCATGAAGAATCTCTTCGATCAAAACCGCATTGAGGATGCAAAACGGGCTTCTGAAGATAAGGAGTACCGCACTCGGCTGATGAAAGAGTTGGGCATCAGCTAAAAAATTCATATGTACAACTGGGGGAGCGTCTTCGGATGCTCTCCCTTTACTTTTGCAGGGCAGTTCGTGTGGATTGTCCTGCTTCTTATATGAGGAGAAGACAGATTATGTGAAGCAGGAATAACAGAAAACTTGTGCCGGAGAGGTATTAAAAATGCTGTTCGTCATTTTAGCGTTATCAATCTGCTAAGATAAATTGCCCAATCTCGCTGTAATTGATACTTTTCTGCACCTACGGCATTTTTGATACAGAAAGAAAAAAGTTATGAGTATTTATGGCTATTGCAGAATTTCCACTGCAAAACAGAGTATCGACCGCCAGATCCGTAACATCAAGGCAGAATACCCTACTGCCCATATCGTGCAGGAAGCCTATACTGGCACATCCATTTTTCGCCCGGAATGGCTGAAGCTTTACCGGGTTCTGAAAGCAGGAGATACGGTGGTGTTCGATTCAGTGTCCCGGATGTCCAGAAATGCAGAAGAAGGTTTTGCTCTGTACGAAGACCTCTACCATAAGGGCATCCGGCTGGTGTTCTTGAAAGAGCACCACATCGACACCGAGACCTACAAAAAAGCTCTGTCCGGCAGCATTGCCATGACAGGGACGAATGTGGATTTCATCTTGAAGGGCATCAACGAATATCTGATGGCCTTGGCAAAGGAGCAAATCAAGCTGGCCTTTGAGCAATCCGAAAAAGAAGTTGCCGACTTGCATCAACGCACCCGTGAGGGCCTTTTGACCGCCCGGTTGAACGGCAAGCAGGTTGGTCGCAAGAAAGGCACTGGCTTTGAAACCAAAAAGTCCAAAGCAGCCAAGGAGAAGATCCGTGTCCATTGTAAGGCGTTTGGCGGCACATTGGATGACATGGAGTGCATGAAATTGACTGGTCTTGCCCGGAATACCTATTATAAATATAAGCGGCAGATTCGGGCAGATTTGACTGACGAGGGAAAACTTAAAAAGGAAGAGCTGTTACTCTGTCTACTCTAGGGGTATCGCCGCAACAACAATCCCCAAAAGAAGCGGCTGGGGGATGGCATCCTCTCTCTGAAACAGGAGCAAAAGCCGGCAGAGCCTGCCAAACCGGAAAACGGAAAGAAAGACCACAGCTTTCTAATCACGCTTGCGGTGTCGATCGCCATTATCCTGATCCTGTGGCTCATCAAAAAGTTCTAAACCGTGCCGAATCGGAATATCTTTTCGGGATCGCAAAGGTTTAAAGTCCCCAAGCGTCCAACTTACAACAAAAATGAGACAGGCGACCCGCCTTTCGGGAAGCCTGTCTCATTTTTCCGTTGGGGGCTATCTGCGTTGCGGCGAAGCAGCCCGGTTTGGAAACTCAGTGATTGAAGGAGAATGGGGAAACTACTTAAAGGCTGATATCCTTGCCGCCATTGAGCTTGCTGAAAGCCAGCAGAGAAATGACGGTGAGGATGGTCATAATGGTGGACAATGCGGCTGCAGTGCCGTAGTTGCCGCGGATGACCTCGGTATAGATTGCTACCGTCAGGGTCTTGGTTTTGCCGGTATACAGGATGATGGCGGTGGACAGTTCACTGATCATGGTGACCCAGCTCAGGATGGCACCAGAGATGATGCCGGAGGCCATCATGGGCACCGTGATGCGGAAGAATGCCTTCATCTTGGAAGCACCCAGCGAGATGGCAGCTTCCTCAATGCTCATGGGGATCTGCTGCAGGATAGCCACCGACGAGCGGATGGTATAGGGCAGACGCCGGATGATGAGTGCCACCACCATGATGAGCATGGTGCCGCTGATGAGGAGCGGGGGCTTATTGAAGCCGATGAGCAGTGCGATACCAAGGACCGTGCCGGGCACGATATAGGGGATCATCGAGAGAATATCCACCACGTTGGTCAGGGCGTTGCGGCGGCGCACCACCAGATAGGCGATGAGAACAGCCAGCAGCACGATGACGACCAGTGCCAGCAAGGGGATGATGATGGTGTTCTGGATGCTGCGACCCAGCTTGCCGATGGCGGTCTGGTAGCTTTGCAGCGAGTAGCCGTCCACAAAGATCTTGCCCTGCGTGTTCTTGAACGAGGTGTAGATGACGTAGGCCTGCGGCATGATGGCGATGCCCACCACCAGATAGACAGCCAGATGCACCAGAGCGTTGATGCCCTTGCGGGCCTCCCGTTCCTCCACGGGGTGCATACTGTTCAGAGCGAAGGCGTTCTTGTTGGAAACGTACTTCTGGACGAGGAACACCAGCGTGGTGATGACGATAGCAATGACGGCGATAGCGGCTGCAAAGCCGTCGCTGCCGCCCACCTCGTTGATGAACTCAGTGTAAAGGACAACAGGGAAGGTACGGTAGCCCTCACCGATCAGCATCGGGGTGCCGAAGTCTGCAAAGGAGCGCATGAACACCAGCAGAGCTGCTGCCAGTAGGGTGGGCATGATCAGAGGCACGACCACCTTGAAGAAGCAGGCGATGCCAGAGCATCCGAGGTTCTCAGCCGCCTCAATGAGGGAGTTGTCGATGTTCTTCAGCGCACCTTTGGCGTAGAGGAACACCAGCGGGAACAGCTGGAGCGTCATGACCAACACGATGCCGCCGAAGCCGTAGATGTCCGGGATGGCGATGCCGAGGTTTTTGAAGAAGGTGGTGATGATACCACTGCGGCCCAGCAGCAGGATCCATGAGTAGGCACCGATGAAGGGAGCCGACATAGATGCCACCACAATGAGGATATTCAGCACTGACTTGCCCTTGATCTTAAAGATCGTGAACAGGTATGCCAGTGGGGTGCCAATGGCGATGGAGAGCACCGTCGCTGTGATGGATACCTTGAAGCTGTTGATCAGGGTATCGAAATAGTAACTCTTGGAAAAGAACTTCGTGAAATAAGCCAGCGTGAAACCGCCGGTGTCGGGGTCCAGCACAGACTGGCGGATCAGGTATGCCATCGGGTAAAGCAGGAACAGTGCATAGAGTGCGATGGTCCCCAGCGTAATGGCTCCCCAGACATCAAGACGGAACTTATTATTGTTTTTCATAAGCGTCGCTCCTGATGAGATTGGTACCACCGTCCTTGGTAAAGACGTTGATCTTCTCTTTCTTGACCTTCAGCAGCACCTTCTCGCCCTTCTTGAGACCCTCGCCAATGGAGGACTCCTCTACGATCTCCACCGAGTCGCCCTGATCGGTGTCAATGGTGTAGTGGGTGTTGAGACCGAGGTAGGTACACTCCTGCACGGTGCCGTGGATGCCATCGGTGCCGTCCTTGCAGATAATGAACTCCTCCGGGCGGATGGAACAGCGCACATCCTGCTCGGCAGCCTTGTCCAGAGCGTCAATGTGCTCATGGTAGCCGTCGGCAAAGGTGATGATGCCGTCCTTGACGTGGGCATTCACGATGTTGGTGCGACCGATAAAGGTGGCAACGAAGACATTCTTCGGGCGCTGGTAGATGTCGCGGGGAGTGCCAACGTGCTGGATGACGCCGTCCTTCATAACGGCGATACGGTCACTGATGGCCATTGCCTCTTCCTGATCGTGGGTGACATACACGGTGGTGATGCCAACGCTCTTCTGGGTGTGGCGGATGACGCTGCGCATCTCGACACGGAGCTTTGCGTCCAGATTGGAAAGCGGCTCGTCCATCAGCAGCACATCCGGCGAGATAACCAGTGCGCGAGCCAGTGCGATACGCTGCTGCTGACCGCCGGAAAGCTGGTTGGGCATCCGGTCGGCATACTGCATGATCTGCATCAGGTTCAGAAACTCATCCGTCCGCTTCTTGATCTCGGCCTTGTCCACCTTGCGGTTCTTCAGACCGAATGCCACATTGTCCCGGACGGAGAGGTTCGGGAAGATGGCATAGTTCTGGAACACCATGCCGATGTTGCGCTTGCTGGGGTCCATATCGTTGATGCGCTTCTCGTTGAAGAAGATGTCGCCGCCCTCAATGGAGTTGAAGCCTGCGATCATACGGAGAAGGGTGGTCTTGCCGCAGCCGGAGGGACCCAGCAGGGTGAACAGCTCACCATCTCCGATCTCCAGATTCAGGTCCGGGATGACCGTATTATTCCCGTAGCGCTTTACTGCGTCTTTGACTGATATTCTGCTCATACTAGCCTCCTGCTGCCCTTTGAATTACTTGCTCTGCAGATCGGTGAAGATCTCAGTGTACTTGTCCACCAGCTCTGCCTTGTGGGCGCTGACGTAGGGGATGTCCTCTTCGATGACATTGATGTCTGCCATCGGGGTCATGGCATCGTTGGTGGCAGCGTCCTTCATAACAGGACGGTTGGTCAGGGTGCTGCCCCAGATGTTCTGGACTTCCTCGCTCAGGATGAAGTCAATGAACAGCTTGGCATTGTCCATGTTCTTTGCGCCCTTGATGATGGTGGCGGAAGCAGGAAGGAAGACAGTACCTTCCTTCATGTAAACGATCTTGACAGGTGCGCCGTCCAGAACCAGCTGAGCACAGGGATCCTCATAGGACAGACCCACCACATACTCGCCATCGGCAACTCCCTTGTAAACGCCGCTGGAGCTTTCGCAGATCTTGCCGTCCACATTCTCAAACAGGTCGTGGACGTACTGCCATGCCTTATCGTCCTCGTAGCCGCCCATTGCAAGCAGCATATTGGTCAGGTGAGCGAAAGCGGAAGAGGAGTTGGCGGGGTCGGCAGTGGCGATCTTGCCCTTCAGAGCCGGGTTCAGCAGATCTTCGTAGCCCTCGATCTTGATGTCACCGATGAGGTCGGTGTTGACGATGAGGACACTGCCGTCCAGCACGTTGCCGGTGATGAAGCCGCACTTGTTCTTGTAGGCGTCGATGACGTTTGCATCGTTGGCGGAAACATACGGCTCCCACAGGTCCTCGTTGGTGTACATCAGCGACCAGGAGCCACCGAACAGGACATCTGCGTAGGGATCGTTCTTTTCGGACTGGATACGCTTGACCAGTTCGCCGGTGCCGGCCTGAATCAGCTCGACATTGACGCCGTATTTCTCCTCAAACAGAGGAATGGTGGCGTTCAGCAGACCCTCAGAGTTGGGCGAGTAGATCACGAGGTCGCCGCCGCCCTGTGCAGCAGTACCAGAAGCGGCAGTGGAAGCAGCGGTAGAACCGGCAGAAGAAGTGCTGGCGGAGGAGCCGCCGCAAGCGCTCAGAGCAGCAGAAGCTGCGATAACACCGGTAGCCATCAGGAACGAACGACGAGAAATCTTTTTCATAGTAAAAACCTCCATTTTTTACTTGAAACCTTTCGATAGTCCCATTTTAATACCTCTAGCACAAAAATAATACTCAAATTGCAGAACAAATGGCAAAAATACCGAACGGTGGCTGTTCGGTATTTTTGCGTACACTTATTTCAAGGTGCTCTGATACTCCCGCACCGAGCAGCCTATGTATTTTTTGAAAACGTGGTTAAAATATTTGTACTCACCAATGCCGCACTCCCAGCCGATCTGGGAGATGGGCAGTTTTCCTTTCCGGATGAGTTCCAGAGCGTTCTGAATGCGGCAGCGGTTGAGGTAGTCAATGACCGTTGTGCCAAGCTCTTTCTGAAACTTCTGGTTGATGTATCGTTCTGAGTAGTGGAACTGTTCCTGAAGGTCAGCAAGTGTTATCTTGCTCTGGTAATTCTCTTTCAGATAGGCTACGATGCGCAGCACCAGCGGGTCAGTGACCTTATCTTCGCTTAATGGCGGCAGAGCTGTCCGGCTGCGGACGGCCTCTGCCTCGTCCTCCCGCTGTTGGAGGTACTGGTTATCCCCTGCAAGGCGGACAGCCTTCTCCAGCGCAGTACGCATCTCGTCCATGTCGAGAGGCTTGAGCACATAATCCGATACGCCGTTCCGGATAGCCTGCTGGGCGTACTCAAACTCCGAGTAGCCTGTCAGGATGATGGCGATATAGTTGAATTTCTCCCGGGTGTCGGCGATCATCTCAAGACCGTTTTTTACCGGCATGGTAATGTCGGTAATGACGATGTCAGGCTGCAGTTCAGCGATCTTTTCTTCACCTGCTGCCCCGTTCTCTGCCTCGCCCACCACCGAGCAGCCGCACTCCTCCCACGGTACCGAGTAGCGAATGCCCTTGCGGATGATCTCTTCATCTTCTACAAGCAGAACGCGATACATGGTTTACATTCCTCCCAGCCGGAGCTTGAGTTTCACCGTGAAGCCTTCGCCCTCGGTGCTGTCGATGGTCAGTCCGCTGTCACCGCCGTAGCCCAGCCAGATGCGACGGTTGATGTTCTGCAGACCATTGTGCTCGATGTTCACTTCATCCGAGCGCAGGATGTCTCGCAGCTGTTCCAGCATTGTCTCGTCCACGCCTCCGCCGTTGTCCTCTACCGTGAAATAGAGAGCATCCTCCCCCAGCCAGCCCCGTACTCTTATATGGATGCATGGCTTTTTCTGGAATCCATATTTGATGCTGTTTTCCAGCAAGGGCTGTAAAAGCAGCTTCGGGATGATGAACTCCATGCAGGCGTCATCGATGTCGATCTCGTAGGAGAAATTTGCACCAAAGCGGGTGGACTGGATCACAAGGTAATCCTGCAGATATTTCAGATCATCTTTAACAGTGACATTGTGCTTTGTGTTGTTGATGCTGTAGCGCAGGATGCCGATAAACCGCCCGATCAGCTGCTGGGCTCGCTGGGGGTCTGTCGGGATAAGATAGCGGATATTGTCCAGCGTATTATAAATAAAGTGGGGATTGATCTGCGCCTGAAGATTCTGCATCTCCATCCGGTTGTTCACTTCGGCAAGAGCGATGTTGCGCTGGCTCAGCTCCTGAATGCTGCGGACCATCTTGTTGACCTGACGGGCGATCTCCTCGATCTCATCGCCGGTGTCGATCTCGATGATGTGATCAGGGTCCTCCTTGCGGATGATGCGGATCTCCCGCACGAGGGTGTCCACCGACTTTACCATCTGCTCAGTCATAGCGTGCATGATACGGGCGAACATTGCTGCCCAACTCAGCCCCAGCAGTACGATCAGGAGCAGACCCACGAAGAGATAACTGTAATTCGTGGGCGAGTAGATGAAGGAGTAAGCCAACACCGTGCCGTTTTCCAGCGAGCGGCTGCTGCGTAGATAGCGGTTCCCGTTTACTCGCACATACTGCGCCGCATCGGCGGGCAGATACTTGTTGGCGTTCTTCTGGGAGAGGAAGGAGGAGTTTGAACAGGCGATGACATCACCGTTGGGTTTGGTGAGGATAGCATCGTACTGGTACTGGCTGAACAGTTTTGTCCAGTCGTTTTCATTCAGATAAACTGCCGCAGCACCCTGATATTCGCCATCCCGGTAGAGCGGATGGATCATAACGTATTCTGAGCTGTTGGCTCGGAAGTGGTAGACCGTGGTGTAGACGGCCCGCATAAGATGGCAGGCGTTGTCCACGGCGATGCAGTTGAATTCCTGCCGGTGGAGATTCATCTCTCCCTCCGAAAAGGTCGTGAACCGAACATTTCCCTTGGGGTCGGTAAGGATGAGCTGTATCTCCACAAGAGCCGAGACGTTGTACTGGCTGATAAGATAACGCAGGTTGTCCTGATCCTTCCGCAGCTCGGAGAGGAACAGCTCGGTGTGTCCAGCGTCCAGCAGAAAGGCTGACGTGTTATTGTACACCTCATGGAAGGTGGAGGCGACACTCTCCAGATGGTCTTCCCGCCGGGCGTTCTGGTTGAGAGCATTCACAACAGCGATCGCAATGCAGAACAAAAGACATCCCAGCAGCAGGCTTGAGATCAGCTTACGGGAGACGCTCTGCTCCAGCTCCTGCTGAAAGCGGCTCTTTTTGTAGGTGCGATCGTGGTGAATATGATCCATACTTTTTTCGCTCCTGCTCTTTGACAAACTTTGCCATACTTCGATTATAATGCCTTGGATCAGATGAGTCAACGGGCGTGTTGCTGTCATTTTTATTGCATAACACAAAAAAACTGCCCGGAACGACCTTCTCCTATCGTTCCGGGAAATTTTAGCAGGAGGGATCTGCTGACGTGGATGTCAAATCAGATGAGACGATCAGATTCTCTCATTCAGGAATGCCTGCATCACCAGCTCCTGCGAGATGGTTACGCCTGAATGTGTTCTCAGCAAAAGATTCTATCGAACCGTTCTCTTTTTCATTCGTGTTGCAATTTTTTCGGCGTTTCAAACGTATCTGAATTAAAGTGGCATCATCTTCACACATTTTTGCAGTTTTCAGACAGGAGGTTGCTTTTATGAAAGTATCTGCCGACTATCGTATGCTCGCTCTCGATGCTCTGCGCGGAAAATGGAGAACTGCTGTTCTGACAGGTATTGCAGCCAGTGCGCTTGGTGCTACCATTGTGAGCAGTTCCAACAGTGTCGTATCCAATTCCAATCAGGGAAATCATATCTATTCTGAACTGTTCTCCCAGCCCAACGGCGGTCTGCTGCTTGCCGTTCTGCTTGGCGGCATTGGTCTGTGGGCAATCCTCCAACTGATCGTGGGCGGTGCAGTTCGACTGGGATATGCTCGTTTTAATCTGAACCTTGTAGATGGAAAGGATGCGGCTGTCTCGGACCTGTTCTCTCAGAAAGACCGTCTGTGGGATGGCTTTTGTATGAAATTCCTGCAGGGTCTGTACATCGTCCTATGGTCGTTGCTGTTGGTGATTCCGGGAATCGTGAAAATATACAGCTATGCGATGACACCTTACATCATGGCAGAGCATCCTTTGTTGACTGCAAATGAAGCGATCACAGAATCCCGGCGGATCATGGACGGCAACAAATGGCGGCTGTTCTGTCTGGATCTCAGCTTCATTGGGTGGGAGCTGCTCTGTGCGCTGCCAATGTATGCTGGCTATTTCCTATTTCTAAACAATTTCTCCGGTTCGGAAGCGATGGCAATTTCCATTGCTCTTCTGCTGGCGATCCCATTGAGCATTGGCTTTTTCTTCGTGCGCCCCTATGAAGAAACAGCATGGGCCACTTTCTACCGCGATATTACCGCAGCACCTGCCGAACCGGATGAAGCATATTGACTTTTATCGCAATTTTCAAAAATAGTGCCTATCGAAACGGCATATTTGCGATATGCAGTTTGCGGATGTTGCCTGTGCATTAAAAACGCAAACTGCTATATACTATTTTTCGGATGTGACCGAATATACGGGGTGATCTGTGTATGGAGAAGAAACCTGACCGTTCCGAAATAATTACAATGACCCTCTTGTTTGCTTTAACGCTGGTGCTTACGGTATTAAAAGTGACGAGAGTGGTTTCGCTGCCTTGGTTGTGGGTGCTGGGTCCGCTTTGGCTTGGTACATATCGGTACCGCGATTAGGACTGCTTGCGCTGGGAGATCTCTCCCAGCGTTTTTTATTCCTCTGAGATGCCGAGATCTGACTGCTCCAGAATTGTGCTTTTGGCAGTACATGGAAAAGAACTTTTTACAGCATTTTCACGGTCAAAGCCTCGCTGGTGAGGTCCTGCGCTGTGTTGCTGTGGGCAGGGTCATCCAGCATATACCGCAGCACCAGAACTTCGCCTACATAGAGGAATGCTGCCTTGATGGGGATGCTGCCGGAGTCCAGCGGGCTTTCCTGTGCGCCGCAGAGGAGGACGACATCTGCGAGCAATGCGCCGGGGGAGTCCTCGTAATGGGTCAGGAGGATGATCTTTGCCCCGGCGGCCTTGGCGGTGCGCAGTGTCTCCATCATGTCGCGGGTCGCGCCGGAGTAGGAGACGAAGAGCACAACGTCGGCCTCGTTCATCAGACTGGCAGTCAGCAGCTGTAAATGGCTGTCGCCTGCGGTGCGGAACTTGGTGGAAAGGCTGGCGAAGCGGGCGCAGATGTCGTTTGCCAGGAGCATACTGCCGCCCTGTCCGAGGCAGAACACCTGCCTGGCCTCCTGCATCAGGTGTACGGCCTCGTCCACGGCCTCGGTAGAGAGGGCGTTCTGGGTGCCGTTGATGGCGGTGAGGAAGCGGGCGTATGCGTGCTCGCAAAGTTCTGCGGTGGTGGCACCGGGCTGCAGCTCCCTCTGGCTGGAGGGTGTGCCGGTGGCGTTGGCCTGCGCTAGCGCAATGCGCATCTCGTGGTAGCCGTCGAACCCCAAAGCCCGGCAGAACCGGAACACTGTCGCCTCGGCGACGTTGCACTCCCGGGCCAGCGAGGAAATGGAGAGATACTGCGCTTCGTCCGCATGCTGCAGCAGGTAGTCAGCGACCGCGTGACCGGATCTGGTCAGCTGATCCTGTCGTTGATGCAGCAATTCCCAAAAATTTGTACCCATGGTCAAGCTCCTTCGAGCGGGCCGCAAGGCCCGCGCTATTCCTTATACCTTCTTTTGCCCCCTTCCGCTGCACAGGGAAGGGGGCATCTTTATAAAAAGTATAAAAGAAGTCTGGCCGCTTGACAAGTGTGCCTTTCGCCATAATTCGGAAGAAAAAGCTGTGCAGAGCATCTAAAAATCGAGGAAAAGTATGACTTTTTAATGAAAATAAATTTCAAAATTGCGGCAAGAAGAACGAAAATGATTTTCAAACCGAAAATGACAAACTACGCAGAAATGATTACAAAACGGCTACAACTGGCGGCAAAACTGGTGAAAGTGGCTAAAATTTGGCTGGTATCCCAGATATTTGTGCGGAATAGACAAGAAAACTTTCTGAAAATTGTGTATGCGACCGATGGACAAAATGAAAGAAGTTTTCTATAATAAGGCCAACAAGAGCGGTCAGGGATGAAGGACCGCCGATATGATGATAGGTAAGGAGAACTTATTATGAAGAATGCCATTTCTCGTCGCTCCTTCTTGAAGGCCGTTGGTATTATGAGCGCAGCGGGTGCGCTGGCTGCCTGCGGCGGCAAGTCCGCTTCTACCAGCACGGCAGCTTCTACTGCTGCTTCCACTGCCGCTTCCGGCTCTGCATCCGGCGCAAGCATCAAGCTGTGGACATATCCCATCGGCGGCTGGGGCAAGGACGAGACCGTGCAGGAGCTCATCGCCAGCTTCAACGCAAAGTATCCTGACATTAAAGTGGCCGTTGAGTATCTGGACTACACCAACGGCGACGACCAGGTGAACACCGCCATCGAGGGCGGCAGCGCACCCGACCTCATCATGGAAGGTCCCGAGCGTCTGGTGGCCAACTGGGGCGCAAAGGGTGTCATGGCTCCGCTGAACGATTTGTGGACCGACGACGCCAAGAAGGACATTTACGAGTCCGTCAACTCCGCCTGCCACAACGACAAGGGCGACTACTACGAGTACCCCCTGTGCATGACTGCACACTGCATGGCCGTCAATATGACCAAGGTCAAGGAAGTGGGCGCTGACAAGTATCTCGACACCGATAAGCACACCTGGAGCACCGAAGGCTTCCTGAACACCGTTGACGCTCTGTACAAGGGCGGCTACGAGAACGTGGCAGCCGTCTACTGCGGCGGTCAGGGCGGCGACCAGGGTACCCGCGCTATTATCAATAATATGTACGGCGGCACTTTCACCGACGACGCTCACACCAAGTACACTGCAGACTCTGCCGAGAACATCAAGGCCATCCAGACCCTGTACGACACCGAGGGCATCAACTTTGACGCTTCCATCGCCGGCGGCGACGAGATCACTCTGTTCCGCAACGGCACGTTGCAGATGGCTTTCTGCTGGAACATTGCCCAGCAGCTCAACAGCGACAACAACGATGCCGGCCTGACCAACAGCGGCGACGAGATCATGCCCATGGCATTCCCGACTGCAAGCGGCGACCCGAAGCTCTGCGGCGGCATCTGGGGCTTTGGCGTCTTCGATAATGGCGATGAGGCCAAGGTCAAGGCAGCCAAGACCTTCATTGAGTTCATCGCTGCTGACCCTGACCAGGTGAAGGACAGCGTTCTGGCTTCCACCTACTTCCCGGTCCGCGCCAGTGTGGGCGACATCTACGCCGACAACGCCATCATGAGCGAGTACACCAAGTTCATGGCCTATCTGGGCGACTACTACCAGATCACTCCGGGCTGGGCAACTGCCCGCACCGAGTGGTGGAACATGCTCCAGCGTGTGGGCACTGGCGAAGACGTTGCCACTTCCGTTGCAACCTTTGTCCAGAACGCCAACGCAGCCGCCGCCGAAGCCTGAGCTTTTCCGCCTGAGGGCAAATAAGTAATGACTGCCCCTCCCTCGAACATCCCGGCGAGGGAGGGGCATTTTGTGTAAGACAAGCACCCAATCAGAACGAAAGGTCTGGTGATTTCTTTGGCTGCAAAGACTGCAAGCATCAAAGAGCCGAAGCGCAGCAGCGCACTGGTTCGGCAGGAGACCATCGCTTCCTACCTGTTCCTTCTGCCCAGCCTCATCTTTTTTCTCGGCTTCGTCATTTACCCCATGATACTCTGCGTGGTCACGAGCTTTTTTGACTCGACCATGAACCGTGCCGACGTCTTTGTGGGTTTTGCCAACTACGCAGAGCTGTTCGCAGACCCCATCTTCATCGGCGCTTTGCGCAACACCTTCATCATCGTGGTCGTCTCGGTGCCTGTGACCTGTGCGTTCTCGCTGTGGGTCAGCTCGGCCATCGTCGATTTGCCCGAGTGGGCCACCAGCCTCTTCCGCTGCGTGTTCTATCTGCCGGTCGTCACCGGCTCGGTGGCTGTCACCGTCGTGTGGAAGTGGATGTACAACAACTACTACGGTATCTTCAACTATCTGGGCAAGGCTGTGGGCCTCATCGACAAGAACATCAACTGGCTGGGCGATGAAAAATACGCTCTGGGCTGCATCATCCTCATCCTGCTGACTACTTCTGTCGGCCAGCCCATCGTGCTGTACGTTTCCGCACTGGGCAACGTAGACCAGTCCATCGTGGAAGCCGCTGAAGTGGACGGTGCCACCGATTTCCAGTGCTTCTGGCGCATCAAGTGGCCCGCCATCATGCCTACCACCCTGTACATCCTGGTCATCACTACGATCAACTCCTTCCAGTGCTTCGCACTGATCCAGCTGCTGACCTCCGGCGGCCCCAACCACAGTACCGATACCATCATGTACTACATCTACTACACTGCATTCAAGCTCTATCGCTATGGTTACGGCAACGCAATGGGCGTTGTGCTGGCCGTTATCATCGCCATCCTGTCGGCTGTCCAGTTCAAGTTTGGCAGTCAGGATAATTAAAGGAGGTGCCGGGCAATGACTGCAACTGCAAAAAAACAGAAACCGTTGAAGCGTCACCCCAGCAAGCTGAAAAAGATGAGCGCTTATATGATACTGACCCTCATCCTTATCAGCATCGTGGCCGTGCTGTTTGCATTTCCGCTCTACTGGATCATCACCGGTTCCTTTAAAACCGGCGCGGCCATCAACTCCACGACCCCCGAGTGGTGGCCCAGCCAGTGGGTGCTGACCAACTACCAGAAACTTTTCGCAGGCAAGAGCGCACCCCTGTGGCAGCTGGCCGTGCCCTTCAGCCACTCTTTCAGCGCGGATGGAGAGCCGATCTATTTCTCTGTCGGCCCAACTGCTCCGGCCGCGCTGCGCTGGATGATAAACACCGTGTTCATGGCCGTCATGTCCATGATCCTCACCTGCATCACCGCCGCAATGGCAGGCTATGCGCTGGCAAAAAAGCGCTTCGTCGGCCGCAAGCTGCTCTTCACCCTCATCGTCTGCGCAATGGCCCTGCCCAAGCAGGTCATCCTCATCCCGCTGCTGCGTGAGATGAGCGCACTGAACCTTTACAATACCATCTGGGCCGTCATTTTCCCCATCGTGGGCTGGCCCTTCGGCGTCTTTTTGATGAAGCAGTTCAGTGAGGGCATCCCCACCGAGATGCTGGAAGCGGCCCGTATCGACGGCGCCAGCGAGGCGCGCACCTTCGTCAGCATCGTGCTCCCGATGGTCAAACCGGGCATCGGTGCGCTGGCTATCTTTACCTTCATCAACAGCTGGAACGATTACTTCATGCAGCTCATCATGCTGTCCAGCACCAGCAACCTGACGATCTCGCTGGGCATCGCAAAGCTGCAGGCGGAGAACAGCACCGACTTCGGCCTTATCATGGCAGGCGCTGCTCTGGCCGCTGTGCCGATCATCATCATCTTCCTTATCTTCCAGAAGTACTTCACAAAGGGCATCGCAATGGGTGCGGTCAAAGGCTAAAATCCCGACCGCCGCCTGCGGCGGAAACAGGGAGGGATTTTTGGCGCCGCGGTCAGCAGGACGCGAGTGCCGCACCAAGGCACGAAGCGGACGCTGGGAACCGCAAGAGGGCGCTGCTGCCGTTTCCCGAACGGAGAGCGTGTAGGGCTTGAATTATCAGAAAGGACATGGACAAATGAAAGACATTACCAAGTATCAGGGCGTTATCCCGGCCTTCTATGCCTGTTACGACGCAGAGGGCAATATCTCCACCGAGGGCGTCAAGGCACTGACCCGCCATCTGATCGCAAAGGGCGTCAAGGGCGTGTATGTGGGCGGCTCCTCCGGTGAGTGCATCTATCAGCACGTCGATGAGCGCAAGGCCGTGCTGGAAGCCGTCATGAGTGAAGCCAAAGGCAAACTGACCGTCATCGCACACGTCGGCTGCAACAACACCGCCGACAGCGTCGAGCTGGCCCGCCACGCCGAGAGCGTGGGCGTGGATGCCATTGCATCGATCCCGCCCATCTACTTCCATCTGCCGGAGTATGCCATCGCCAAATATTGGAACGATATGTCGGCGGCGGCTCCCAACACCGAGTTCGTCATCTACAACATCCCCCAGCTGGCCGGCACCGGCCTGACCATGAGCCTGCTGCGCGAGATGCTCAAGAACCCCAACGTCGTTGCCGTCAAGAACAGCTCCATGCCCACCCAGGACATCCAGATGTTCAAGGATGCAGGCATTGCCGCCCGTGGTGAGGGCAATTTCGTGGTCTTCAACGGCCCGGATGAGCAGTTCGTCTCCGGCCGCGTCATCGGCGCGGACGGCGGCATCGGCGGCACCTATGCCGTTATGCCGGAGCTGTATCTTGCCATGAACGAGCACATCAACAAGGGTGAGATCGAAGCTGCCCGCGCCATTCAGTACGACGCCGACCGCATCATTTATAAGATGTGCGAAGCCCACGGCAACCTCTACGCAGTGCAGAAGGAGATCCTGCGCCGGATGTACGGCCTTGAGCTGGGCGGTGTCCGCGAGCCGATGCCCGGCCTCATCCCGGAAGATGAGCCCATCGTCGCCGAAGCACAGGCCATGATCGAAGCCGCCATCGCAAAACTCTGAAAAATCAAAAAGCGCCCCCTCTCCGTCTCTCAATGAGGGGGAGAGGGCAGGCGCTCTTTGTGCTTCTGTTAAAAAACACTTAGTTAGGAGAAAATCAACATGATCTGCGACGCACTGGAGCACCTGGATCGTTATTGCGGGCTCCACCGGAATCTTGACACCGCCATCGACTATCTTACCGCCTACCATGTGGCCCACGATTTGAGCGATCTGCCGCTGGGCCGCACCGAGGTGGACGGCGAGAACGTCTTCATCAATGTGATGGAAGCTGATTTGAGCCCCGACAGCACCCGCCTCGAATACCACAAAAAGTACGCTGACCTTCAAATCGATTTGACCGGCGGCGAGGGCTGGGGCTATACGACTCTGCCCGGCGAAGAGGCAGGGGAGTTTACGGGAGATATTGGTTTCAGGACCAGTCCGGATGCCGTCAGCGGCACACTGGGCGAGGGGCGGTTCGTCCTGTTTTTCCCCGGCGAGCTGCACAAGCCCGGCGTGGTACGCCCCGGCTGTGCTCATGTGCGCAAAGTGGTCATCAAAATCAGGATGGAGGATTGATGGATATGGAGAAAGAAAAACTGTTTGAGCAGATCAAAGGCGGCCTCATCGTCTCCTGTCAGGCACTTGAGACGGAGCCTCTTTACACCAAAGAGGGCGGCGTCATGCCCCTGATGGCGAAAGCCGCCGCCATGAGCGGAGCCGTGGGCATCCGCGCCAACACCGTCCGTGACATCACCCAGATCAAACAGGTGGTGGACCTGCCCGTCATCGGCATCATCAAAAAAGATTACCCCGGCACCCCCATGTACATCACCGTCACCATGAAAGAGGTAGACGAGCTGGTAGCCTGCGGCGTGGACATCCTCGCCGTGCAGGGAACTGCCGCCATTCGCCCCGACGGCTCTACTTCGGCCCAGTTCATCCGTGCCATCAAGGCGAAATATCCCGACCAGCTGCTTATGGCTGACTGCGACAATTTCGAGAACGCTATGCTCTGCGCCGAGGCCGGTGCTGATTTTGTGGGCACCACCATGCGTGGCTACACCCCCGAGACGCAGGGGATCAACGATATTGATTTTGAGTTTGTCCACAAGCTGGCCGCGGAATGCCCGGCAAAGATCATCGCCGAGGGTCATATCCATTACCCTGAGCAGGCTGTCAAGGCGCTGGAAGCCGGAGCTTTTGCCCTCGTCGTCGGCGGTGCCATCACCCGCCCGGCGGAGATCACCGCCCGCTTCACCGGTGCCATCAACGCCATGCACAAATGATACGGAGATACGACTATGAAACAGTATCTTGCCATTGATATTGGCGGCACTGCCGTCAAACTGGGCATCGTGGACGAAGAGGGCCGTGTGCTCTCCAAAACGGAGCAGAGCGTCTGCTTCGACAACTACGAGACGCCCATCCTCACCACGGTGCTGTCTGCTGCCGAACAATTCCTCAAGGAGCAGGCTGTTGAACCGCAGGGCCTTGCGGGCATCGGCGTTTCCGCCGCAGGACAAATCGACACTCGAAAGGGCATCGTGGCCGGGACCTGCGGCAGCCTGCCCAACTACATCGGAAGCCCCATTAAAGCGGAGCTGGAAGCAAAGTTCGGCCTGCCGACCACTGTCGCCAACGACGCCAACTGCATGACGCTGGGTGAAGTCTGGGTCGGCGGCGCGAAGGGTTACACGGACGTCATCGGTGTCACGCTGGGGACCGGCGTCGGCGGCGGCATCCTCACCGGAGGCCGCCTGCTGGAAGGTGCGCGGGGTCTCGGCGGTGAGCTGGGACACTTCCGCACCCACGCGCTGGATGGCGTGCTCTGCACCTGCGGTGCGTCGGGCTGCTGGGAGCGGTACGCCGCAACCACCGCTCTGGTGCGGGGCGCACAGCCCCGGAACCCGAAGTGGAAGGATGGCCGCGCTATCTTTGAATCGGCCCATGCAGGCGACCCCACCATCCTGGCGCTTCTGGACGATTGGACGGATGAGATCGCTCAGGGCCTTGCAGGCATGGTGCATATCTTCAACCCGCAGCTCATCCTCATCGGCGGCGGCGTCAGCGCACAGCAGGAGCTGCTGATAGACCCCCTCGCCAAGAAAGTGCGTGCCTCCGTGATGCCCGCTTTTGCGGAAGGACTGGAGATCCGCGCCGCCCAGCTCCACAACGACGCCGGCATGGTGGGTGCAGTCTACTATTTCCGCCAGTCGCGGGGCGAGATCTGAAAGGGAAAGAGACGATGAAAAAACATATCCTTTGTCTGGGCGATTCCAACACCCATGGCTACTGCGCCGACCCGGCGGACTGTGCCGACCACGGCATCCGCTTCAATGAGGACGAGCGCTGGACCTGCCGCCTGCAGACGGCGCTTGGCAGCGACTATCTCGTGACGGAAGAGGGCCTTTCGGGCCGGACGACCGTTTTCGTGGACCCCATCCATGAGTCAATGGACGCTCTGAGCGTGGCTTATTCGCTCCTCAAGAGCCATGAAGTCATCGATCTGCTCATCATCATGCTGGGTACCAACGACGTCAAAGAGCGGTTCAACGCCAATGCCGCCTGCATCGGCGCGGGTATGGAACGGCTGATCCTCAAGGCCAAGAGCGTGGACTGCTGGGGTACCAAGGCTCCCAACATCCTCGTCGTGGCCCCGCCCCGCATCGGCGATGGCTTCCATGATGCCGTCATGGGCGAGGGCTGTGTGAAAAAGTCGAAGGGCGTGGCTGAGCAGTTCCGTATCGTCACGGAACGTCAGAACGTCCATTTCCTCAATGCTGCCAACTGCGAGTTCAATCAGGTGGACTTCATGCATCTGACCCGTAAGGGCCACGCACAGCTGGCTGATCTGCTGGCAAAGAAAGTGCCGACGCTTTTATAATAGAATAACGAGCCGCCCTGGCTTCCTGTTACGGAAACCGGGGCGGTTTTGCGTACAAAATAGCAGAAAGCCCGCTTCTTCGGAAACGGGCCTTCTGCTGTTTTTGCATCTGAGTCGGAGTGGAAAATCAGCCTTTCACGCCGCCAAGAGCTATGCCGCGGACAATGAACTTGCTCAGCAGCAGATAGACGACGATGACGGGCAGGATGGCGATGGCTACCATCATGTAGACTTTGCCCATATCGAACTTGAGGAAGTCTGCACTGCGCAGCTGGGCAATGAGGATGGGCAGGGTCTTTTTGTCGGCGCTGTCCAGTACCAGAGCAGGAATGAAGTAGTTGTTCCAGCTGGCCACGAAGGAGAAAATGGCCTGTACGGCCAGTGCCGGCTTCATGATGGGAAGTACGATATGGTTGAAGGTGTAGAACTCGCCGGCCCCGTCGATGCGGGCCGCCTCCACGATCTCCATGGGGAGGGAAGCGTCCAGATACTGCTTCATGAAGAAGAACACGGTGGGTGCCGCGATGCTGGGGACGATCAGCGGGATAAAGCTGTTCTTCAGGCCCATCTTGGTGATCAGCTGCAGAAAGCCCAGTGCGGACACCTGTGTGGGCATGGTCATGATGAGCAGGATGATGGCGAAAGCGGCCTTTTTAAAGCGGAAGTTGTAGGCATAGATGCCGTAGGCCGTCAGGGCCGAGAAGTAGACGCTGAGGGCTGCAGAGCAGGCCGACACGATAAGACTGTTGCGGATGCCGATGCCCACCGGGATGTTGGCGTCGGCCAGCACATTCTTGAAGTTGGTGAGCATCGACTTGCCGGGCAGCAGCGAGAAGCCCTTCTGGATCTCAAAGTGGGTGCGGGTGGAGTTGACGATCAGAATATAGAAGAAGAACAGGCACAGAAAGCTGATGAGCACCAGCACCAGATAACACCACGCACGGCGCGCGGACAGGACTGCTTTTTCGGATCGTGTTTTCGGAGCGTGTGCCATATTCACTTACCCCCTTTTGCTGCCTTGGCAGCAACCTTTTTTGCAGCTTTCAGCTCGTTGTGCTGGGCTTTGGTCAGGCCGTCGTCCTCCTTGGTGAGGGAAAAGTAGACCACGACGCACAGCACGGCGCACACCAGGAACAGGACCACGGAAACGGCACCGGCCATGCCGTAGTTCTTGCTGAACAGGTGATTGTTCAGATACATGATCATGGTGGTGGAGGTGCGGTTCGGTCCACCCTTGCCGTTGGTCAAAATCTGCGGCACATCAAACATCTGCAGGCCGCCGATCATGGAGGTGATCATCACATACACCAGAATGGGGCGGATCAGCGGGATGGTGATCTTCCAGAACATCTGGTTCGGGGTGCAGCCGTCCAGTTCGGCGGCTTCGTACAGGGTGGGGTCCACACCCATAATGGCGGCCATCAGCATGATGGTGGTGTTGCCGAACCACATCAGGAAGTTCATCAGGCCTACCAGTGCGCGGTTGCCCCACACCGTGTTCAGAAAGCTGATGGGCTCCGTTGTCCAGCCCATGCTCATGAGCACGGCGTTCACCGGGCCATTGTCGGAGAACAGGGCAAAGAAGAGCATGGCGAAAGCCGAGGCCATGATGAGGTTTGGCATATAGATAACGGTCTTGAAAAAGGTCTGGCCCTTCAGCTTCAGCCGCAGGTCGGTGAACCATGCTGCCAGCAGCAGGGAGATGGCGATCTGCGGGATGAAGCCGATGATCCACAGGATCAGGGTGTTGCTGAAATACTTGGGCAGATCGGTGGAAAACAGGGTGATGTAGTTTTTCAGGCCCGCAAAACTGGGGCCGATGACTTTCAGGCCGCTGCGGTAATACTCAAAAAAGCTGTAATAAATGGTGGAGATCAGAGGGATCAGCTGAAATACCGCAAAGATGATGAAGAACGGCGCAATGAAGATATAGCCCCATTTTGCGTAGCTGATCGACCCTTTCTTTTTCGTCTTTTCTCCCATAAGGATCGCCTCCTGTCGTGATTGGAAAAGCAAAGGGGCGGGCGAGATGTGCCGCCCGCCCCTGTATTCACTTTTCCATAGGAACGAGTGGGTCAGCCGCTTATGCGGGCCATACCACATCGGTCAGTTCGGGGTACTTTTCCTGAACAGAGGTCTTGAAGTTTTCCTTGGCAGTGTCTTCGTCCACATTGCCGGTGAAGTAATCCTTGAACGCGGCCTGGAAGCTCTCAGTGATGCCCTGGTCGTAAGGACCTGCGTTGGACATATCGATCTTCTTGGCTGCCTCTGCGAACAGCGCGATATGGTTCTGGCCGCCCAGGAAGTCGGACTTGTAATCGCTGTTGGCGATCTCTTCCATAGCTTTCTCGTTGTTGGTGTAATCCTCGGTATCCAGAGTGATCTGCTTCATGATAGCTTCGTCGCAGGTCAGCTTCTGCATGACATCGCGGATCAGCTCAATGTTGTCGCTGCCGGCCGCGCCGCAGATCCAGGTGCCGCCCCAGTAGTAGGGCTGAGGGCCTTCGCACACGGCGTAGTCGCCGTAGATGCCGTTGCCCACCTGCGGCTTTTCGCCGTCAGCCACGGGCGTTGCCAGCGAGTTGCCCAGCAGGGTGAAGTTGATGCCCCAGGTGGAGTAGAAGAAGCCGAATACCTTACCGGTGGGACCCTGATCTGCTGCCCACTGGCTGTCCCACAGGCTGGACTTGTTGTTGTAGCCCTTATCGGTGTATTCCTTGGTCTGGTCGACCCACTTCATCATGTTCTCGTCCACATTGATCGTGGTTCCGTCCACCCAAGGAGCTGCAATGTTGTTGGAGAAGGTGCGGAAGGAATCGTCGAAGCCGGACAGCATCTTGTAGCCCTTGGCATAAGCCTGAGCGGCCACATCGTTGAACTTATCCCAGTCGGACAGATAGCTCTGTACCTCGGTGGGGTCATCGGTACCCAGCACGTCCTTGGCGATACTGCGGCGGTAAGCGAACAGGCCGGGAGTTGCCTGCCAGGTGGTGCCGCGCTGGCTGCCATCCACACTGACGATGTCCTTGGTATACTGATACTGCTGTGCCAGATCGGCATCGGTCAGGCCGATGTCCGCCTTGACATCCAGTGTATAATCGGAATCCACATACTTCAGGGCGTAATCCGCTTCTACCAAGAAGATGTCGATCTTGTCGTCATCGGCAGCAGATTCCTGATTCAGCAGACCTTCGTCCAGCTTGTTCTGATAGTTGTTGTTGTCGTTGGGGTTGATGGTCCACTTGACGATGGTGCCGTCCTTCAGGGTGGTGGTGGACTTATCGGCTGCGATTTCGGCAACTTCAGGGTAGTAATCGTTGAAGCGGCTCTGGAACTCATCGTTCCAGCACCAGATGTTCAGGGTCTTGCCGCCTGCTGCGGGAGCCTCGGATGCGGCTGCGGAAGAAGCGGTGGAGGATGCTGCTGTGCTGGTGGAAGAAGAGCCGCCGCATGCTGTGAGGGCTGCGCCAATAGTCACGACACCGGAAGCAAGCAGAAAATTACGACGAGAGATCTTTTTCATAAGGGTAAACCTCCTTCATGGTTTTCCATTTTCTTCAAAAAACTCCGCCATAGGAGTTCTGGTCCAAAATCAAAGGCTGCGGACTGACCTGCCCGACAGCAGCCTGCCGGAGACTCGGATCTGCTCCGGCAGTGTGACCCGCGGGTGCTCGATGAGTTCGATGAGCTTGTCCGCTGCGGTCTGGCCGAGAGCGGCTGTGTTCTGCTGGTAGGTCACCAGCGAGGGGTTGACCACCCGGGAAAGGTAGATGCCGTCGTATCCCATCACTGAGATGTCATCCGGGATGCTCAGCCCTGCTTCTGCCAGAGCGTTATAGCCGCCCAGTGCGGAGAAATCATCCGGGAAGATGATGCAGGTGGGCCGCTGCGGCAGTGCCAGCAGCGCCCGGGTCTCTTCTGCACAGCGCTCAACATCGTGATACACGCCGTCGCGGACGTACTCTTCCGGTATCTCCAGCCCCAGTTCTTCACAGGCCTGATAAAAGCCGGCGATGCGGTTTTCAGTGACCGAGGTCTTTTCGCCGTGGATAAAAGCGATGCGCCGGTGTCCGCAGGCCCATGCCTGCTTGACCAGAGCTTTGAGACCCGCCACGTTGTCCGACAGGACTGCCATGCGGTTGTTGAAAACATGGTCGATGGTCACCACCGGAACATCACTGTTGACCAGCTCCACTACCTGTGGGTCGTAAAAGTTCACGCAGGCGATCACCACACCGTCCACACTGCGGTAATGGCAGTGCTCCAGATAGGTCATGCTCCTGCCGCTGATGTTATGGTTGATAAAGGTGATGTCGTAGCCGCGCTTTTCTGCTTCTACCTTGAAGCTGTCCAGCACGGCGGAGAAGTATTCGTGAGTCAGGCCGCTTTGCCGTTCGTCAACGAACAGGACCCCCAAATTATAAGTACGGTTGGTTTTGAGGGCCCGGGCCGCTGCGTTGGGCAGATACCCCATGCGGCGAGCCGCTGCGCGGATGCGCTCTCTTGTTGCGGCGGCAATGTCAGGCTGATCGTTCAGAGCCTTGCTGACGGTTGCGACGGATACGCCGCATTCTTTTGCCAAATCTTTCAGAGATGGCATCGGCTGGCCTCCTTTCCGGGAAAGGATTCTTGGAATCGCTTCCTGTAAAGCCCTTAATCGTTTTCGCAAGTCCAATATAGCGCATTCTGTACCAAAAATCAAGAGAAAAAGAAAAAGTTTTAACCATAACGCATTGATTTCGGCAGCTTGCTTGCTTTTTGAAGACCAAAATTGTGCATCTCGATTGGATTTCGTTACATTTCGGTTAAAATCGAAAAAGTTTCGCTGCTTTTTTCGGAGCCGGAAGGAACAGGACAGGCGGGAGAGGAAGACGGACGCGGACCGGACAGGTGTGCGGCACTGCGGATGTTTGTGATGAAATAATGCATATTTTTTGGAGAACTTTGGGCGGAATCTTGAAAAAGTACTTGCAATTTTTACACGGATAGGCTATGCTAAAAACAAAGAGACCGCTTCTTTCAAAAGCTCTCAATCGTTTTCGTGAGCAGGTTTTAAGGAGGAAGCGTTATGAGATTCGGACATTTTGACGACCAGAACAAAGAGTACGTCATCACCACCCCGCAGACCCCGCTGCCCTGGATCAACTACCTTGGCAGTGAGGATTTTTTCAGTCTGGTTTCCAACACAGCCGGCGGCTACAGCTTTTACCGCGATGCGCGGCTGCGCCGGCTGACACGTTACCGCTACAACAGCTCCCCGCTGGATATGGACGGCCACCATATCTATATCAAGGATGGCGATACGGTGTGGAACCCCGGCTGGCAGCCAACAAAGACCGAACTGGACAGTTACACCTGCCGCCATGGTCTGGGCTACACGATACTGGAGGGCAGAAAGAACGGCGTGACGGCACAGCAGGAGCTGTTTGTGCCCAAAGGCGATGCCTGTGAGCTGGACCGCCTGACCCTGCGCAATGACAGCGGCACGGAAAAAGAGCTGGATGTGTTCAGCTATGTGGAGTTCTGCCTGTGGGACGCTGTGGACGACAGCTCCAACTTCCAGCGCAATTTCTCCACCGGTGAAGTCGAGGTGGAGGGCAGCGCTGTTTATCATAAGACCGAATACCGTGAGCGCCGTGACCACTACGCTGTTTTCTGGGCCAACTGCCCCATCAGCAGCTTTGACACCTCCCGTGATGCATTCTGCGGCGTATATGGCGGCCCGGCAGACCCGCAGGCCGTTCGGGCAGGCCATTGCTCCGGCAGCATCGCCCATGGCTGGGCTCCTGTTGGTGCGCTGCACATCCATGTAAAGCTGGCCTCGGGAGAGTGCCGCAGCATCCTGTTCGGTCTGGGTTACATCGAGAACCCGCAGGAGGAAAAATTCGTCGCGCCGGGCGTCATCAACAAAGCCCGCGCCCACGCCATGATGGAGCGCTATGCCACCGACGCGCAGGTCGATGCGGCCCGCGCTGCGCTGGCCGCCCACTGGAAAGACCTGCTCTCTACCTATCAGCTGCACTCCGGAGAGGAAAAGCTGGACCGCATGGTGAACATCTGGCACCAGTACCAGTGCATGGTCACCTTCAATATGAGCCGGAGCGCCAGCTATTACGAGAGCGGCATGGGCCGTGGCATGGGCTTCCGCGACAGCTGTCAGGATCTGCTGGGCTTTGTGCATATCATCCCCTCCCGTGCAAGGGAGCGCATTCTGGACATTGCGGCCACCCAGTTTGAGGATGGCAGTGCTTACCATCAGTATCAGCCGCTGACCAAAAAGGGAAACCGCGACATCGGCACTGGCTTCAACGACGACCCGCTGTGGCTCATCGCCGGCGCTGCCGCCTACCTGCGGGAGACCGGAGACTGGAGCATCCTGGATGAGCAGGTGCCGTTCGATAATGACGAGTCCAAGGCCCAGCCGCTGCTGGAACATCTGCGCCGCAGCTTCAACTTCACCGTTACGCACCTTGGCCCCCACGGCCTGCCGCTCATTGGCCGCGCCGACTGGAACGACTGCCTGAACTTGAACTGCTTCTCCGAGCACCCGGGTGAGAGCTTTCAGATCACCGGCCCCAGCGAGGGTCCGGTAGCCGAGAGCGTGTTCATCGCCGGTATGTTCGTCAAGTATGGCCGGGAGTACGCCGAACTGTGCGACCACTTGCATCTGGATGAGGAAGCGGCCGCTGCCCGCAAGAGCATTGAGGCCGTGGAGCAGGCCGCGCTGACGGCTGGCTGGGACGGAGCATGGTTCCGCCGCGCCTACGATGCCTTTGGCAAGCCGGTGGGCAGCAAAGAGTGTACGGAGGGCCAAATCTTTATCGAACCGCAGGGTATGTGTGTTATGGCCGGCATTGGCCGGGAGAGCGGTCAGGCTGCGCAGGCGTTGAAGAGCGTGGAAGAGCGGCTGGATACGAAATATGGCGTGGTGCTGCATCAGCCGGCCTACACCAGCTATCAGCTCAATCTGGGCGAGATCTCCAGCTATCCTCCAGGATACAAAGAGAACGCCGGCATTTTCTGCCACAATAACCCGTGGATCAGCTGCGCTGAGGCCGTTTTGGGCCACGGCGATCGTGCCTTTGAGGTCTACCGCAAGACCTGCCCGGCCTACATTGAGGATATTTCGGAGATACACCGCACAGAGCCCTATGTCTACAGCCAGATGGTAGCCGGCAGGGATGCGCCCACCTTTGGCGAGGCCAAGAACAGCTGGCTGACCGGCACGGCGGCGTGGACGTTCTTCAATGTGAGCCAGTATATTCTGGGCATCCAGCCCACGCTGGACGGACTGAAGGTGGACCCCTGCATCCCGCACACCCTGTCCGGCTTCACTGTGACCCGCCGCTTCCGTGGGGCGACCTATCACATCACGGTGGACAATACCGCCGGAGTGCAGCATGGCGTCAAGAGCGTGACCGTGGACGGCAAGCCTCTGCAAGGCAGTGTTCTGCCGCTGGCAGCGGAGGGTGCCGAGGTGAACGTGCAGGTCGTCATGGGCTGAAAGCGATTTCGAACTTCTCCGTTGCATTTCGCACCAAAGTATGTTTCAATAAAAAGTAGCAAATGGAATGGAACGGAGAAGGGAGAGACTGCGGGATGCTGAAAATTGCTGTCGTCGAAGACCAGCAGGAAGTGCGGGACGAGCTGTGCCGGTTCATCCGGCAGTACGCCGCCGAGAACAGCCTGCAGGTCGAGGTGCTGCCCATCGAGGATGGAGCCGTCATCGCGGAGCACTACGAGCCGGGGTATGACATCATCTTTATGGATGTGGAGATGCCGGGACTGGACGGCTTCGGCGCGGCGGAGAAGATACGGGCCGTGGACGCAGACGCCGTGCTGGTGTTCGTGACCAACATGGCGCAGTACGCCATCAAGGGCTACGAGGTGGACGCACTGGACTATGTCCTCAAGCCGGTGAACTACTACCAGTTCTGCACCAAGCTCTCCCGGGCTGTTCAGCGGGTACAGCGCCGCCGGGGCGGACAGGTCGTTTTACAGCTGGCCGGAGGCGGGATGCAGGTGCTCTCCACCGGCGACATCTACTATCTCGAGACCCATGACCGGCTGCTCTGGTATCACACCACCAAGGGTGAGTTTTCCGTCCGTGCCAGCCTCGCCAGCGCCGAAAAGCAGCTGGCGCAGTACCATTTCTCCCGCTGTAACCAGTGTTATCTGGTCAACCTGAAATATGTAAAGGCTGTGGAGAACGACTTTGTCCACGTCAACACCGACCACCTGGAGATCAGCCGCCGCCAGCGTGCGGCTTTCCTGACGGCGGTGGCGTCCTACATCGGAGGTGTGCTGTGAATCTTCTTGCACGCCATGTCATCCTCCGGGCATTGCTGCGGTGGACTGCTGCGGTGGCGTTCTGCATCCCGCTCAAGCACCGGCCTCACGCCCGCCTACGGGCGCTGGGAATGCTGCTGCCGCTGCTGGGGCTGACCTATGTGCTCGACCCCGCGGCCCAGAGCACCAGCCTCCACGAGCTTCAATTCTCTCTGCTGACACTCTATGTTGCGTTTTTTGTTCTGCTGGGCATGATGATATACGCCTGCGTTGAGATAGACAAAAAGAGTGCGCTCTACTGCGCCGTATGGAGCCTGCTGGCCTCCCAGACCGCTTACGAGTGCTGGCATCTGGTGGAAGTATTCTTCGAGTGGCGGGGAACGCCCCTTGACCTCAGAAGCCTGCCGGTCATGCTGGCACAACTGGCCGCTGGTGCATTCTTTTATTTTGTTATCTGCACCACCCTCTCCCGGAAGATGTCTTATAAAGGAGCGTATAACATCGGCCCGCGCCAGCTGACCAGCGCCTTTTTCATCGGAATCCTCTTCATGTTCCAGGCTGCGCTGCTCAGCAGCGGGCAGGTGGTGGTGCTGGATCGCAGTCTCGTCATAACGATGTTTGTCGGGCAGTTTTACTTCCTGACCCTGCTCTACTTCCAGACCGAGGTGTTCAAGCTCTCGGCCATGCAGAAGGAGATGGACACCCTCAACCTTTTATATGAGCGCCAGCGGGAGCAGTACCAGGTGGCGCGGCAGAACGTCCAGATCATCAACAAGCGCTGCCACGAGCTGAAGCTTCAAATCGCCGCGCTTCGTCAGATGTCGAGCGCCCCGGCAGACCCGGAGCTGAAAGCCCACATCGACGAGGCCGAAAAGGCCGCTCAGCTCTACGACGCCAGCCGCAACACCGGCAACGAGGTGCTGGACGTGGTGCTCACGGAAAAGAGCCTGCTCTGCGAGTCCCGCCGCATCCAGCTCAACGCGGTGACGGACGGCAGCTGTCTGAACTTTTTTGAGGCCAGCGACCTCTACGCCCTTTTTGCCAATATGCTGGACCACGCCATTGAAAGCGCGGTGAAGACGCCGGAACCGGAGCGCCGCTGCATCGACCTGCTGGTCTGCACCCGGCAGAGCTTCGTGGTGGTGAACGTCATCAGCCCCGACCGCCCGGCGGAGTCTGCCGACACCCGTGCCGCCCATTACGCCGTCAAAGTGACCAACCGCATCGTTCAAAAGTATAAAGGTACCCTGACCACAGAGAGCCAGAACGGGTTCTTTGCGGTGAAAATTATTTTCCCGCAGAGGGGATGACCTCTCCGTCAGCGCTAACGCGCTGCCACTGCCCGGGTTGCGGCACCCAGCATCCGCAGCGCTTTGCTTGCGTCTTGCTGGCCGCGGCCCCAACAGCGACTCCCTGTTTCCGCCACTGGCGGCGGTCGTCGTTGTTGCTCCTATCGAGGAGAGGCCTTGGCATTTCGTAAAGCCTGCCCTCTTCGCCAGAGGCTCCCCTCGGTAGGGGAGCTGTCTGCGAAGCAGACTGAGAGGTTGAGACCGTCTCACAAAATCAATGTGAGATGGTCTCTTTTCTTTTTTGATTTGTTCGTTGTATCCAACTGTTTGTGAGAGATGCACAAATATATCGGCTTTGATTTGTAAGAGCAAAACCGAATATCCACGCCATTCGACCGATTATCGCAACGGTCTTGCGAAAGGAAAAGTCTTTGATAAAATAATAGCGAAAGACAGAAAAACGACCGCACAACAGAGAAAACGCTACAGATACACGGGAGGAAAACGAATGCGAAGCATCGCCAAGCTCATGCAGGACTGGCAGTTCACTGGGCCGGACGGCAAGACCACTCTGGTGGAGCTGCCCCACACTTGGAACGCAAAAGACGGCCAGGACGGCGGCAACGATTACTGGCGCGGCACCTGCACCTACAGCACCGCCTTTGCCGCTCCGGCGTTCGACGCAGCTTCGCAGGAAGTCTGGCTGCAGTTCGAGGGCGTCAATTCCAGCGCCAAAGTTCTGCTGAACGGCAGGAACATCTGCACCCACGACGGCGGCTACTCCACCTTCCGTGTCCATGTCTCCGACCTGCTGGCAAAGGACAACCAGCTCACCGTCGAGGTGGACAACAGCATCAACGACCGCATCTATCCCCAGAAGGCCGACTTTACATTCTACGGCGGCATCTACCGCGACATCAGCCTGATGGTGGTCAGCAAGAACCACATCGCGCTGGGCCACTTCGGCGACACCGGCGTCAAGATCACCCCCGCCCTCAAGGACGGCAAGGCTGACATCCGGGTCGAGACCATCGTGGAAGGTGAGGGCGCTGTCTCCGTCGAGCTGCAGGACGCAGCCGGCAGCATCGTGGCCAGGGCTGAGGGCGCAGACGCTCAGCTCCACCTGGACGCTCCCCACCTCTGGGACGGCGTGAAGGACCCCTATCTCTACACCTGTGTCGTCCGCCTGAGCAGCGACGGCACCGTGGTGGACGAAGTTTCCACCCGCGTGGGTCTGCGCACCTTCTCGGTGGACGCCAAGAAGGGCTTCTTCCTCAATGGCCGTCCCTATCCGCTCCACGGCGTCTCCCGCCATCAGGACCGCAAGGGTGTGGGCAACGCCATCACCCGCGAGATGCACGATGAGGATATGGCCCTCATCCGGGAGCTGGGTGCCAACACCGTCCGGCTGGCCCACTACCAGCACGACCAGTACTTCTACGACCTCTGTGACCAGTACGGCATGGTGGTCTGGGCTGAGATTCCCTACATCTCCGAGCACCTGCCCAATGGCCGCGCCAACACCATCAGCCAGATGAAGGAGCTCATCTACCAGAACTACAACCACCCCTGCATCGTCTGCTGGGGCGTCTCCAATGAGATCACCATCTCCACCAGGGATAAGGCCGATATGCTCGACAATCACCGCGAGCTGAATGACCTGTGCCACAAGATGGACTCCACCCGCCTGACCACGCTGGCCTGCTACGCTATGTGCGGCCCCTTCAACCCGGTGGCCCACATCACTGACCTCGTCAGCTGGAACCTCTACCTCGGCTGGTATGTGCCGGGCCTGTTCCTGAACGACCTGTGGATGGACTTTTTCCATCTGGTCTACCCGGGCCGTCCTCTGGGCTTCTCCGAGTACGGTGCCGAGGGTATGCCGAACCTCCACAGCTCGAAGCCCCGCCGCGGCGACCACACCGAAGAGTATCAGGCAAAGTATCACGAGTACATGCTCCGCTGCTTCGACCGGCATAAGTGGATGTGGGCGACCCACGTCTGGAATATGTTCGACTTTGCAGCCGACGCCCGCGACCAGGGCGGCGAGCCGGGCATGAACCATAAGGGCCTCGTCACCTTCGACCGAAAGACCCGGAAGGACAGCTTCTACCTCTACAAGGCATGGTGGAGCGACGAGAACTTTGTCCACATCTGCTCCAAGCGGTTCACCGACCGCACGGAGAGTGAGATGAAAGTGAAGGTCTACTCCAACCAGAAGTCCGTCGCCCTCTACGTCAACGGCGAGAAGGCCGGCGAGCAGACCGGCGAGCACGTCTTCAGCTTCCGTGTGCCGCTGACCGGCGAAATCGAAGTCAAGGCTGTGGCCGGTGACTGCACCGACACCGCTTCCTTCCGTCATGTGGACACCCCGAATCCCAGCTACAAGCTGGTCAAGACCAAGTCCAAGAGTGCAAACTGGGTCTGATCTGTGAAACATTCCGCCGACCGGCGGTTGTTATAGAAAAAGGAGGAGAATCCGTGAAAAACACCAAACCGAAAGTACGGCTGTGGTCTGTTCTCACCGGCCTGACGGCTATCCTGACCGTCGCTGCCATCGTGGGCAACATCATCGCAAACCAGTACGCTACCACCATCAACGTCGCTCTGAATGCATCTACCTATAAGATCATCCACGGCGAGAATACCGGCGATACCGAATACTTCAAGAAGGGCTTTGCTTCTGATGAGGAGCGCGAGGCTTACGAGGCCGAACTGTGCGCGACGGTCGAGGCCGAGGGCGCAGCTCTGCTGAAGAACGAGAACAATGCCCTGCCTCTGGCCAGCGGCGCTAAGGTCAGCCTGTTCGGTCACGGCTCTGTGGACCTGATGTACGGCGGCACCGGCTCCGGCTCTGTCGATACCAGCAAGGCTCCCAACCTCAAGCAGGCTCTGGAAGCTCAGGGCATCACCATCAACCAGACCCTGTGGGACCTGTACAGCTCTGACTCCATGATGAGCAAGTACAGCCGCATGACCCCCGCTTCCATCTCTGATACTCTGGAGGCGAACACCCAGTACGCTGTCAACGAGGCTCCCTGGAGCGCTCTGTCCAGCGCTGAGTCCAGTTTTGCTGAGTACGGCGACGCTGCGATCGTGGTCCTCTCCCGCTCCGGCGGTGAGGGCGCAGACCTTCCCAGCGGCGAGAATGGCACCAGCGACAGCTGGATCTCCGGCCAGGAGGGCGACGGCAACTACCTCGCTCTGTCCGCTGAAGAGATCGAGCTGCTGCAGAACCTGAAGGCTCTGAAGGACAACGGTACTTTCAAGAACATCGTCGTCCTCATCAACAGCTCCAACGCCATCGAGCTGGACTTCCTCAACCCCGAGATCTGCGGTGAGGACTACGGCATCGACGCTGCTATGTGGATCGGCGACGTGGGCCAGACCGGTATCAACGGTGTGGGCCAGCTGCTGTCCGGCGCTGTCACTCCCTCCGGCTCTCTGGTCGATACCTATCTGTACGACAACATGGCAAACCCCGCTATGTACAACTTCTACACCCAGGCTTACCCCAACGCAGCAGAGTACAACCTGCTGACCGAGGGTGCTGACGTGCAGGGTATGTACAGTGTCTACCAGGAAGGCATCTACCTGGGCTACCGTTACTTCGAGACCCGTTACGAGGATGTCGTCATGGGTACCGCCAAGGCTGGCGATTACAACTGGGCAACCACCGTTGCTTACCCCTTCGGTTACGGCGACAGCTACACCACCTTCGCATACTCCAACTTCAACGTGACCGAGTCTGACGATGCCTTCACCGTCACCCTGAAGGTCACCAACACCGGCAAGACCTTCTCTGGCAAGGAGACCGTCCAGATCTACTTCCAGTCTCCCTACACCGCTTACGACAAGGCAAACGGCATCGAGAAGGCTGCTGCTGAGCTGTGCGGCTTCGCAAAGACCGACGTGCTGGCTCCCGGCGCTTCTGAGGACGTGACCATCACTGTCCCGAAGAGCGAGCTGCGCACCTACGACGCGAACAACGCCAAGACCTACATCGTGGACGCTGGTGACTACTACTTCACCGCTGCCACCGATTCCCACAACGCAGTCAACAACATTCTGGCTGCCAAGGGCTACACCGTCGAGAACACCAATGGCCGCATGACCGAGGACGGCAGCACCGACCTCGTCTGGAAGTGGACCAACGACACCCTCGACACCACCACCTTCTCCACCGGCGCAAATGGCACTGCCATCACCAACCTGTTTGACGAGTCCGACCCCAACAAGAGCAGCGATGCTCCCGGCAGTGTGACCTGGATGAGCCGTTCCGACTGGACCGGCACCATCCCCACCGCTCCCGCACAGCTGACCGCCAACGAGACTCTGGCTGCAAGCCTCGCCTTTACCCAGTACGACGGCTCTGAGGCCAACAGCGTCGAGATGCCCACTCTGGGCGCCAAGAACGGCCTGACCCTCGCTTCCATGATCGGCAAGGACTTCGATGATCCCGAGTGGGATACCCTGCTGGACCAGCTGACCTACAGCGAGATGGTCAACACCATCACCCTCGGCTTCCACAACACCGCAGCCGCTGCCTCCATCGGCAAGACTGCTACCAAGGACGAGAACGGCCCTCAGGGTCTGACCGCTGCCCTGACCGGTGGTGCATCCGCAATGTGCTACACCTCCGAGGATGTCATGGCTGCTACCTTCAATGTTGACCTCATCAACGAGGTCGGCAGATGCATCGGCGAGGACTGCCTGGCCATGGGTTACTCCGGCCTGTACGGCCCCGGCATCAATATGCACCGCACCGCTTACTCCGGCCGTAACTTCGAGTACTACTCTGAGGACCCGTTCGTGGCTGGCACCATCTGCGCTGCTGAGGTGCAGGGCATCCAGTCCAAGGGCGTCTACGTCTACCTGAAGCACGTCGCCCTGAACGACTCCGAGACCAGCCGCCGCGGTGTCAACACCTGGCTGAACGAGCAGACCGCTCGTGAGATCTATCTGGAAGTCGCTGACAAGGCCATCACCGATGGCGGCGCCTGGAGCGTCATGACCGGCTTCAACCGCTGGGGTGCTACCTGGTGCGGCGCTAACGCCAACCTGCTGACCAGCTTCCTGCGCGGCGAGCTGGGTATGCGCGGCATGTGCATCACCGACTACTCCGGTTCCAGCCAGTACATGGACCTGGTGGACGGCCTCATCGCCGGCTCTGACATCTGGGACAGCCCGACGCCCAAGATCCACACCACCAAGGCTGCAAACTATGAGAACGATGCCTACATCGTCACTCAGATGCGCAATGCGATGCACCACATCCTCTACACCGTGGTCAACTCCAACGCCATGAACGGCTGGGCTTCCACCGATACCCTGAAGACCATCACCCCGTGGTGGCAGACCGCCATCTATGCGCTCATCGCAGTGCTGGCCGTCCTGACCATCCTGTGCGCATGGCAGCTGAGCAAGGCCCTCAAGGCTAAGAAGAGCATGGTCGATACCGCTCCCGCAGCTGACCAGAAGTAATTCCGGCGCAGATTTCCGCAACTGTTAAGAATGAATGGCAGCCTGTCCCCCAGAACGGCGGGCAGGCTGCCGTTTTTTATAAAAAAAAGGAGACACCGCAAATGGGTGAACAAACCGCAAAGGCGCCGGGCCTGAACCGCGCCAAGACCTACCAGCTGGTGCTGTTCCCGCTGAACAACGGCGCAACGAACGTGTACTATGTGCTGGTGCTTTCCTACATCGCCACCTTCGGCAGCAAGGTGCTGGCCCTGTCCATGATCTTCGCTTCGGTCATGGTCACCGGTATGCGCCTGTTCGACGCGATCACCGACCCCATCATCGGCGCCCTGATGGACCGCACCAACGGCAAGTTCGGCAAGTTCCGGCCCTTCATGGTCATCGGCAACCTCATCATGGCAGCCAGCATCCTCGTGCTGTACTGCCTGACCCCGCTCATCCCCGCCGGCTCGATGTCCCTGCGCTATGCGGCTTTCGTGGCCCTGTACGCAGTCTGGGTCATCGGCTACACCTTCCAGACCAGCTGTACCCGTTCCGGCCAGACCGTTCTGACCAACGACCCCAAGCAGCGCCCCCTGTTCACCATTTTCAACACCGTCGGCTCTCTGCTGGGCATGGGTGCGATGCAGTTCTTCGCCCCCATCCTCGCCAAAAACTATGAGGGCGGCTACGCCTCTGCCGGTTTCTTCCGCACCCTGGCTCCTGTGGGCATCGTCATCTCCATCCTCCTCACCATTCTGGCCATCATCGGCATCTGGGAGAAGGACCAGCCCAAGTACTTCGGCATCGGCGGCGAGGCCAGCGAGAAGGTCAAGCTGCACGAGTACGTCCAGATCATCAAGAACAATAACCCCATGCAGCGTCTGATGGTGGCTGGTGCTGGCTGCAAGCTGGCTCTCTCCATCGCCACCAACACCACCGTCCTGTGTATGCTGTACGGCTGCATGATGGGCAACTATGACGGCTTGTACCTGCCCATGATGGTGCTGGGCTACGTCTTCAGCGTACCCTTCTTTCTGCTCACCGTCCGCACCAGCCAGAAGGAGGGCCAGAAGGCCAGCCTGATGAAGTACGTCAGCGTGGCATTCATCTGCTACATCGGCGTGCTGGTGCTGCTGCTGCTCTGGGGCCGCAGCGACGCCTTCACCCTGTCCATCATGGGTGACAACGGCCTGTCCATCAACCTCTACACCATCCTCTTCATCGCATTCTTCGGCATCGGCTACGGCGCATACTACGCCACCGCCGATATGCCCATCCCCATGGTTGCCGACTGCTCCGACTACGAGACTTACCGCAGCGGCAACTACATCCCCGGCATCATGGGTACGCTGTTCAGCCTGGTGGATAAGCTGGTGTCCAGCCTGTCCGCTACCGTCGTCGGCATCGCTGTGAGCTTCATCGGCCTCGAGAGCCTGCCCACCCAATACGACTCCTACACCCCCGGTATGAACTGGGTGGTCATCGTGCTGTTCTGCATCATCCCGATGGTGGCCTGGGCCGCTACCCTTATCGCCATGAAGGGCTACACCCTGACCGGCGAGAAGATGAAGGAGATCCAGGCGGTCAACGCCTGCCGCCGCGACGCTGTGGCCAACGGCATGAAGCTGGAAGAGGCCATGACCAAGTGGCAGAGCATGGACCAGCTGCCCGCCGAGTACCGCAGCTGAGCCGGTAAAGAGGAAGAACATGGAACAGAATGTACTGAACACTGACCTGACCGGCAAGGTGGCCGTCGTCACGGGCGCAAGCGGCACCCTGTGCTCCATCTTCGCCAAGGCTCTGGCCAGGGCAGGCGCAAAAGTCGCCCTGCTGGGCCGCAATATGGAGAAGCTCAAGGCTCTGGCCGACGAGATCGAGGCCGAAGGCGGCATCGCCAAGGGCTACACCTGCAACGTCATGAACAAGGCCAACTGCCTGCAGGTGGCTGAGGACGTGATGGCAGAGCTTGGCCCCTGCGATATTCTGGTGAACGGTGCCGGCGGCAACAACGCCCGCGCCAACACCGACAAAGAGTATTTCGAGATGGCCGACCTCGAGGACGATACCGTGACCTTCTTCGACCTCGACGAGAGCGGCGTAGAGATGGTGTTCGACCTGAACTTCATCGGCACCCTGCTGCCCACCCAGGCCTTCGCCCGCCAGATGGTGGGCCGCCCGGGCTGCAACATCCTCAACATCTCCAGCATGAACGCTTACCTGCCCCTGACCAAGATACCGGCCTACTCCGGCTCCAAGGCCGCTGTGGCCAACTTCACCCAGTGGCTGGCCGTCCATTTCAGCAAGGTCGGCATCCGGGTGAACGCTATCGCTCCGGGCTTCTTCGCCAGCGAGCAGAACGCCAGCCTCCTCTACAATGAGGACGGCACCCCGACGGCCCGTACCAACAAGATCCTCGCCGCGACCCCCATGGGCCGCTTCGGAGACAGCGAAAAGGACCTTGTGGGCGCGCTGCTGTTCCTGCTGAACAATGACGCTGCCGGTTTCATCACCGGCATCTGCCTGCCCATCGATGGCGGCTTCTCCGCCTATTCGGGCGTGTAAAGTCTCAATAAAAAAGTAAAACAGCCGCCCAGGCCTCCATAGACAGGAGACTTGGGCGGTTGCTTTGCGTATGGAGGAGTTGAATGAAAAGGCTTGCGACGGCTAAAAACGTCGGAAATTGTGCAAAATGAAACAAAATGCGACGAAAAATCCGTTGTCAATATATAATAATCACAATGGTGAGAAATAAAAATCAGTTATTATGAGAATGGACACAAAGCAGTAAAAATAGTAAAATAAGGGAAAATAAAGGAAGGGGGTAACAGGTTCGCCCTATTGGTCCTGAGTAAAGTGAAGCGAGGTGGAGCGCAATGAAGTTCAAAGAAAGCGAAAAATGTATCACAGTGGATTCGTTGAACATCACACGCAATATCATGATGTGGGATGAGACGATGATACAGCTCAGCAATGTTTCAGCTATCACGACCAGACCGCTGAATCCGATCTATGTTCCGTGGTATCCTGCTGCTGCAGTCCTTCTTCTTCTGGGATTGTCGGGCATCCAGTCTTATAGCGGTAAGACGATGGGATTTCTCATGATCATAGCGGGTGCGGTGATGGCATTCTGGTGCTTCAACATGAACTCGGAGCGGAAGGAGCAGACTATCCTGACAGTCCAGATGAACTCGGGAGTGAGTTACTTCTTCATGGTAAAAGAAAAGAAGATACTGAATAAGCTGCTGGCAGTGCTGGCGAAGATCATCGCAGATGGCGGTGTGGGTAACGCAAGCATTTCAATCAGTATCAAAGACTGCACGATACGAGATAATGCACGGCTTTTCAACGGTGTGAATATCTGATGAATTGCTTACAGCAAAAGGAGGGAAGACGATGGGGGTTTCAATCGATTTGAGCGGCCTCAAGGTAAAAGGAAATGCACGGGTAATGAACGACGTCAAGATAACCGGATATGAGGATGCGAAGATACGGGCAGAAAACACTGAGATAGACGGCAATGTGGAGTTTTTGGAGCGGCTGGAGATAGGGCCGGTTCTTGATGAGGTACAAAGGCAACTCCGAAATCTGGACCCCTCTTCGGCGGAGTATCGCTCACTGAAACAAATCGTAGAAATGAAGAACACTGCTCCGCAGAGTATTATGAATGCGCTGAAAAAGCATCTTGCCGATTTTTCGCAGGGCGTGCTCAGTAATGTTGTGGCAGCGTATATTTCTAAGCGTTTCCCTTAAAAGCAAGCAAAAAGCTCCGGCCTTCGTACGAAAGCCGGAGCTTTTTTGTGCTTTTCAGGACTCTTTTTCTACATTCTGTTGTTTCTGCTCGATTTTTTCCATATAGCGCCAGAGGGTCGTGCGGCTGATGCCCAGCTGACGGGCAGCGGCGGCGCGATTTCCGCCGTGGGCGGCGACGGCCTGCTGGACGACATCGCGGATGACCTCTTCGAGGGTCTGCTCACTGGGCTTGCGGGCAGAAGCCGGCTGCGGCACGGCCCGCAGAGTCCGCTCTTTGGAAAGCATATCGGCCACCGTCCCGGCCCGGATGTAGGGGCCGTCCGACAGGGCGGCGAGGGCGCGCAGGACGTTCTTGAACTGGGTGTAATTGTTGGGCCAGGGGTACTGGCGGAGCATCTCGATGGCCCGGGGCTCGAAGCCCGAGAGCTGCTTGCCCAGCTCGAGGTTCAGGCTGTTGAGGTAGAGGCTGGACAGAGACGGGATCTCGTCGGAGCGGCTGCGCAGGGAGGGCAGGGGAAGGGCCAGTGAGCCCAGCCGCTCACTGAAATGCCGCAGCACCTCCGGCACCGGCTCCCCCTCGACGATGGAGCAGGAGAAGATGAGCCGCACCCGGCGGGCAAGACCGGTTTCTTCAATGGCGGCAAGAAGCTCTGAACTCCACTGGGGCGGGATGGACTCAAAATTCTGGAAGTAGATGGTGTTTCCGGTGGCGCTGAGAGGGGAGTTGTAGTGGTTGAGCAGGAAATCCCAGGTCTTCTCATTCAGCAGCGCACAGTTCACCACGATGAAGGGGTGGTTTGCAAGGGAGCTGTGCAGATAGAGATAGCGAGCGATCTGCTCTTTGCCGGTGCCGGGCTCGCCGTAGATGAATACCGGCTGGCGCAGCAGGGCGAGGGATCGTATCTCGGCCGCCTGGGTACCCATCGCGCCGCTGAGGCTGTAGAAGCTGTTAGCGAAGAGGTATTCGCACTCGCCCTTGTTCAGGGTGCGCAGGCCGGGACGGCTGGAATGGAGCGGGATGCGGGCCGGAACACAGTAGAACAGACACCGCTGGATGTTGTTCATCAGCAGCTGCTGGGCGGTGATGCTGTAGAGCTGGTCCCGATCGGTGTAGTAAAAGCGGAGGTTGCCGCTGGCCGGGATCTCCCGGATGTGGGACTGAAGGACGCTGCTCAGCTCCGCCGGGACCTCGGAGATGCTGCTGTAGAAGAGGTCGCCGTTGGACTCCATGACGATGACGCGGCCATTCTGGCCCTGAGTGATGCTGCGGAGGAACAGGTTCTCCTGCCGCAGCTGGCCGAACCAGGAGCTGATGTTCACGGCCTGGTCGATGGCGGCGTGGAGGCTTTCGACGCCGGAGGTGATGAGGAAAGCGTCGAAGCCCATCTCCCGGGCGATAGTGTGGGTGACCATGTCACAGACCACCATCCGGTAGCCGCCCTGCTGCAGGCGCTCCAGAGTGTGGCGCACCTCAGCAGCGTTGTTCACGGTGAGGATGTCGAGGTTGAAGTCCAGCAGACTGCACAGGGTGTGGGCCGGCTCGGTGATGGAGGGGAAGCCCACGATGGCGTAGAGGCTGGAATAATTCTCGGCCAGCTTCATGGTGCGCAGCACGTCGTACACCGAGATGTGGATGTCCACCACCGGCAGGTCGGTCACCTGCCGGATGAGGGCGGCGGTGCCGCCGCGGGAGATGATGCAGTCGTAGGAGTTGGGGGGCATCTGCTGCACGATGGCCTGCCCGTCTTCCAGGTCGCCGGTGTAAATGTCCATTTCGACATTGGGATAAGCCTGTGCCGCCTGCTCCATCGCAGTGCGCATTCCGTCGTAGGGGGCGATGCCCAGAATACGGGTGTGAGTCTCTATCACAACAGACACCTCCGTTCATATTTGCTACTATTCTAGCAAACAAATGCCCGAAAATCAAACAAGGACCGTTCTGATTTGAAACGATTTGAGACTTTATAACCAGAAAACTTAAATGATGTTTCAAATTAAAACGGAAAAGACAGCTCGTTTCCATGCACACCGTGTCAAAATGAGGCATAATGGTATCACGAGAATAAATCATGAGAGGAGGAGCAACCTATGCTGCTTCTGCTGATCCTTGCAGATGACTTTACAGGTGCGCTGGACACGGGTGTCCAGTTTGCTGCCTGCGGCATCGCCACCCGCGTCGTGGTCGGAGAGCAGGTGGATTTTGCAGCCAATGACGCCGCTGTGCTGGTGGTGGACACCGAGACACGCCATCTGCCCGCTGCAGAGGCCTATGCCGTCATTGCAAAACTGACCCGGGAGGCGATGAGTGCGGGCGTTTTCAGCATCTATAAAAAGACAGACTCCGCTCTGCGCGGAAACATCGGCGCAGAGCTTTCGGCCCTGCTCAAAACCAGCGGGGAGCGCCAGCTGCCGTTCCTGCCGGCCTTCCCCCAGATCGACCGTGTGACCCGGGATGGAGTACATTATATCAGCGGCGTGCCTGTGACAGAGAGCCCCTTCGGCATCGACCCCTTCGAGCCGGTGCGCCACGCCAGGGTGACTGAGCTCATCGGGGAGCAGACCGATGTGCCTGCCCACAGCTTTCCGACTCTGAAAGAGGGTGAGGCTGTGCCGGAGCAGGAGGGCATCCTGGTCTTTGACGCCGGGAGCCTTGACGACCTTGCGTCCACGGGCCGCGCCCTGTTCCAGAATGGCAAGCCCCGCCTGATGGCAGGCTGTGCCGGCTTTGCAGCGCTGCTGCCCGACCTGATGAAGATGACCGAGCGCAGGACGGTCACCATGCCGAAGCTGGACCCCCGCCTGCTGGTGGTCTGCGGAAGCGTCAACTCCATCACCCTGCGCCAGCTGGATGTGGCCGAACAGAACGGCTTCTCCCGCCTGCGTCTGACCCCCCGCCAGAAGCTCGACCCCGGCTATTGGGAGAGCGAGAACGGCAAAGAGGCCCTGCAGGGCATCAACGAGATGCTGGCCGCGAACCCCCGCTGCATCATCGAGACCAATGACGAGGGCGGCAACCAGCCCACGGCGGATTACGCCGCCGCCCGGGGCCTCGACCTCGAGGGCCTGCGGGTCGGCATCGCCAGCAGCATCGGCCATATGCTGGGCAAACTGTTCACCAGCCCCGCGCTTGGGACCTTGCTGCTCACCGGCGGCGACACGCTGTTACAGTGCATGAACTGCGTGGGCATCAAGGAGCTTGAGCCGGTGTGCGAGATGGAAAAGGGCGTCGTGCTGGCCCGCTTCACCTACTGCGGCTGCACCCGCTACGTTATCACCAAGTCGGGCGGCTTCGGCCACGAAAAACTGCTGCTCGACCTTGCAGACCGCATTGCAGCCGAGCAAACTTGAGATAGACGATGGATTCGGAGAAAACCATGGCCTATCAGAAACTTCCCGGCCTGCCCTGAGACGGTACGATCTACGAAAACGAAGAGATGGATACGCTGGAAGCCCTGTTGCCCACCAGTGTCCAGACCCGCTGATTTTTTTGAAGGAGGAAATTTGTTATGCTGACCCAGTACAATCTGAAGATGCCGCACGCAGTTTACGGCGGCGAGAACGCAATGGACAACATCACCGCCATCATCAAGGCCCGTGGTGCAAAGAAGGTGGCAATGTTCACCGACAAGGGCATTGAGGGCGCTGGCCTGTTCGCCCTGCCCGAGGAAGCTGTGAAGGCTTCCGGCGCAGAGTATTATGTTCTGGACGAGCTGCCTCCCGAACCCAGCTACATGGCTGTCCAAAAGCTGGTGGATGAGTTCAAGACTTCCGGTGCCGACCTCATCGTGGCCTGCGGCGGCGGCTCCGTCATGGACGCAGCCAAACTGGCAAGCGTGCTGGTGACCGATGACTACGGCGTCAAGGAGCTGCTGGACAACCCCGGTATGGCTCAGAAGTGCGTCCCCATCGTCCTTATCCCCACCACCGCCGGCACCGGCGCTGAGGTCACTCCCAACGCCATCGTCGCTGTTCCCGAGAAGGAGCTGAAGGTCGGCATCGTCAACGAGAACATGATCGCGGACTACGTCATCCTCGACGCCCGTATGATCAAGAACCTGCCCCGCAAGATCGCAGCTGCTACCGGCGTTGATGCTCTGGCACACTGCATCGAGTGCTTCACCAGCAACAAGGCCAACCCCTTCAGCGACCTGTACGCTCTGGAGGGCCTCGACCTCATCCTGAACAACATTGAGAAAGCCTGCGATGACCCCGATGCCATGGCCGAGAAGAACCGGATGCAGATCGCAGCTTACTACGGCGGTCTGGCCATCACCGCTTCCGGCACCACCGCAGTCCACGCTCTGAGCTATCCTCTGGGCGGCAAGTACCACATCGCACACGGCGTCTCCAACGCCATCCTGCTGGCTCCTGTCATGCGCTTTAACAGCGAGCATCCGGCTGTTAAGGAGCGTCTGGCTGTGGCTTATGACCGTTGCTGCCACGAGAACAAGACCTGCACCACCGTGGACGAGAAGGCTGCATGGATGATCGCCCGCCTCGAAGCGATCGTCAAGCATCTGGACATCCCTACCAGCCTGAAGGAGTTCGGCGTCCCCGCTGAGGACCTCGAGGGTCTGGTCGAGTCCGGTATGCAGGTGCAGCGTCTGCTGGTGAACAATATGCGCCCCGTCACCGCTGACGACGCCCGCAAACTGTATCAGGAGATCATGTAATAGAAAAGGAGAACACGTTATGAAGACCAGCGACATCAAAGGCATTATCCCTCCGGTAATTACCCCGATGAACAACGATGACGAGCAGACCGTCAACCACGAGGCTCTGCGTCAGCAGGTCGAGCGCCTGCTGGCAGGCGGGGTCCACGGCATGTTCCCTCTGGGCACCAACGGCGAGGCTTACGCCCTCTCTTTTAAGGAGAAGGAAGAGATCCTGGCTACCGTCATCGACCAGGTCAAGGGCCGCGTCCCCGTTTACGCAGGCACCGGCTGCATCACCACCGCCGAGACCATCCGCATGAGCAGGCGCGCCGAGGAGATGGGCGCAGATGCACTGTCCATCATCACCCCCAGCTTCGCACTGGCTTCCCAGAAAGAGCTGTACGACCACTATGTGGCCGTGGCAAAGCAGGTCAACATCCCCATCATCCTCTACAACATCCCGCCCCGCACCGGCAACAAGCTCCTACCTGAGACCGTGCAGGCCCTCTGCCGTGACGTGGACGTCATCGTCGGCGCAAAGGATTCCAGCGGCGACATCGAGAACCTGAAAGCTTACATCCGCCTGACCCGTGAGCTGGACAAGGATGTGGCCATCCTCGCCGGCAACGACGGCGCTATCCTGACCTGCCTGAAAGAGGGTGGCGCAGGCGGCATTGCAGGCCGCGCCAACATCTGGCCGGCCACTGTTGCAAAGATCTACGACTGCTTCAAGGCTGGCGACCTCGAGGGCGCACAGGCTGCTCAGGACGCTATCGCCATCCTGCAGCAGACCTTCAAGTACGGCAACCCCAACACCATCATCAAGACTGCTGTTGCCCTGCAGGGCCACAACGTCGGCAAGTGCCGCGCTCCCTTCAACTACGTTCCCGAAGAGGGTCTGGAAGCTATCAAAAAGGTCCTGGCTGAGAACGCTGCCAAGGGCCTGAACTGAGAAGAGCAAGGAGAGCACTGCTATGAATAAACCTATCGTTGGCATTACGATGGGCGATCCTGCCGGTTCCGGCCCGGAGATCACCATCAAGGCTCTGGCAGACCCGGAGCAGTATACCTACTGCCGCCCCATCGTTGTGGGCGACGTGAAGGTGTTCGAGCAGGCCAGAAAGTTCGTTGGCCGTGAGGACATCGTCATCCACCGATGCGACAAGGTGTCGGATGCTCTGTTCACCCCCGGGACCATCGACGTGCTGCACCTCGACCTCATCGAGGACATCAACAAGTTCGAGATGGCAAAGGTGAGCGTGGAGGGCGGCAACGCAGCCTTCCAGTGCGTCAAGAAGGTCATCGAGCTTGCCATGGCCGGTGAGGTGGATGCTACCTGCACCAACGCCCTGAACAAGGAAGCCATGAACAAGGCTCTGGAATACTATCACGGCGAGAAGTCGGACGGCTACACCCATTTCGACGGCCACACCGAGATTTACGCCACCTACACCCACACCAAGAAGTACACCATGATGCTGGCCCACCACGACCTGCGCGTGGTCCACGTCTCCACCCACGTCTCCCTGCGCGAAGCCTGCGACCGGGTCAAGAAAGAGCGTGTGCTGGAAGTCATCGAGATCGCCAATAAGGCCTGCAAGGATATGGGCATCGAGAACCCCCGCATCGCAGTGGCCGGCCTGAACCCCCACTGCGGCGAGAACGGCCTGTTCGGCCGCGAGGAGATCGAGGAGATCACCCCGGCCATCGAGGCTGCCAAGGCCGAGGGCATCACCGGCGTTGTCGGCCCCTGCCCGCCGGACAGCGTTTTCTCTCAGGCCATCGGCGGCTGGTACGACATCGTGGTCTGCATGTACCACGATCAGGGCCATATCCCCCTCAAGACCGTCGGCTTCGTCTACGACCGTGAGAAGCAGGAGTGGAAGGCTGTGGAGGGCGTCAATGTCACGCTGGGCCTGCCCATCATCCGCGCCAGCGTGGACCACGGCACCGACTTCTACCATGCAGGCAAGGGCAACGGCAATGAGCTGAGCCTTGTCAATGCCATCAAGTATGCCGTCAAGATGACCGGCCGCGAGGCGTAAATCTTCCAATAGCTCCTTGCACACCCGCTTTTGCAGCTTTGCTGCAAAGGCGGGCGTTTTTTAACTTAACGGACTGAAAGAAAAGTTCTATCCTGAAACGTGTGAATTTGAGCAAGACCGTTAAAGCGTTCTAAAATGTTACGGTTTTAATGGAACATTCATGAAATATCATGGAAATGTTTCAGAATGAAACGGAAACAAGGCGGTTTGGCCGTTGTAAGGGTCTGCCATTTTGAATATAATTTAGACAACAAAAACGAACAAAGACTGTGAAAAGCGGCGACGCCGCAGAAGAAGGCATGAAGTACACAGTCCGGTTCGCTACACGAGAACCCCAAGAGAAAAGGAGAACAAGATTATGAAAAAGATTTCTCGTCGCAGCTTTCTGAAGGTTTCTGGTACTATGGCAGCGGCTGGTGCTCTGGCAGCCTGCGGCGGCTCTTCCTCCACCAGCACCGCAGCTTCCAGTGAGGCAGCTCCTTCCGTTGAGGCAAAGGCTGTGGACGGTCTGCCCGATATGAGCAAAGAGACTCTGAACTTCAGCTCCGATAAGGTCGGTTCTGGCTCTTACAATATGATCGTTGCAATGTCCAAGGTGCTGGAGAAGGCTGGCGGTTTCCAGACTGTCAACGTCAACCCTGACTCTCCGGGCGGTATGGGTGCTCCTTATCTGTTTGCTTCCGGCAACACCGATCTGGCCTTCATCAACGGTGCTCCTGCAAAGTGGGCAATGGAGGAAGGCACTCTGGGCAAGCCTGCTACCAGCGGCTATGCAGCGGTCATCGGCGGCCTGACTGCTGTCTGCTACATCAACTGCGTGTCCAACGCATTCCTGCAGAAGTACAATGTCTCCACCATCGAGGAGATCTTCGAGCAGAAGCTGCCCCTGCGCATCGGCTGCTCCGCAAAGGGCTCCATGGATGCTGAGGGCGCTTACCTGCTGCTCGAGTACTTCGGCGTGACCGAGGACGACCTGAAGAGCTGGGGCGGCTCCATCACCAACCAGGGCGGCGATGCCAACGCAGACGCCATCTCGGACGGCCAGATCGACTTCTACATCGACCACACCTCTTCTGCTTCTTCCACCATGGCTCAGATCGCTACCAGCGTGGATGTCACCTTCCTGCAGTGGGGCGATGACCTGTGCAGCTGGTTCGTCAGCGAAAAGGGCTTCGACCTCATCACCATCCCGGCCAACTCCTTCAAGGGTCAGGATAAGGAGCTGACGCTGCCCGGCACTCCCGACTGCGTCTTCTGCAAAGAGAGCCTGAGCGAGGACGTCGTCTACGCCATCACCAAGAGCCTGAGCGAGAACCGCGACGCTCTGGTGGCCGAGTACAATTCCCTGTCTCCGTGGGAGCCTGAGACCGCTTGGGAAGAGATGAAGCGCGGCGGCTGCCCGCTGCATCCCGGTGCTGAGAAGTACTACAAGGAAGCAGGCTACATGAAGTAAGTTCCGGCTGTGAAAGCTTTCGGCGGAGGCGCTCCGCACGACATCAGATCTATCCTTTGACCGTAGGCAGAGGCCGGACGCTTTGCGGTGTCCGGCCTCTGCTTTCACAAGGGATAATACGGAGGGAAATATGAGCAACGAAAAAGAAACCAAGGTATCGGCTCTCGACGCCAAGGCCAAGGCTCTGGCAAACGAAGAGGACGAAGATACCAAAATCGCCAAGCTGCTGAAGAATATGCCGAAATGGCGCTTCTATTCGCTGGCAGTTCTTACCGTTATCTGGACGGTGTTCCAGCTCTACATCAAGCTGGTCAAGCCCCTTGACCCGTGGTTCCAGCTGCCGCTCCATATGTGCCTTGCACTGGTCGTGGTGTGGCTGTACAATCCGATGGTCGAGAAATCCAAGAGCCACAATAAGCTGTGGTGGATCTACGACATCTTCCTCATCGCGTCCAGCTGCTTTATCTGCTGGTTCTTCCTGAGCCACGCAGAACAGCTCAACTACCGCATCTTCAATGTTGACGTTATGACCACCACCGAGGTCATCGTGGCGGTGCTTCTGGTCATCAATGTCATGGAGGCCGTCCGCCGCGTGGTCAGTATGTCCCTGTTCTGGGTCATCTGCTTCTTCCTTGCTTATGCATGGTTCGGCCAGTATATCCCCGGCCTGTTCCGCTTCTCTGGCATCAGCTTCCCCAAACTGATGGAAGTCCTGATGTACGGCGAGAATGGCATCTTCGGCTCTCCGCTGGTCACTTCTCTGGGCACCCTGTTCTACTTCCTCGTTTTCGGCACCTTCTTCTCCAACTGCGGCGGCGGCGGTGTCCTGATCGACGGCGGCATGAAGCTCAGCGATAAGACGGTCGGCGGCCCCGCAAAGGCAGCTGTCATCTCTTCCGGCCTGCTGGGCATGGTTTCTGGTTCTGCGATCGCAAATGTTTCCACCACCGGCGTTCTGACCATCCCTCTGATGAAAAAGACCGGTTATGACCCCGAAGAGGCGGCAGCAGTCGAGTCTGTTGCTTCCACCGGCGGCCAGATCATGCCCCCCATCATGGGCGCTGGCGCATTCATCATGGCCGAGATCATCGGTGTGCAGTATGCGCAGATCGCAGCAGCAGCCGTCCTGCCCGCTGTGGCCTACTTCCTCGCCGTGTTCATCCTTGTCCACATGATCGCAAAGAAGAAGGGTCTGGGCAAAGACTCCGGCGTACATTACGAAGGCAAGCCCATCCTGCCCCGCGTGTACCGTCTGCTGCCCATCATCGTTCTGGTCGTCATGATCATCATGGGCTACTCTCTGCCCCGTTCCGCGATCTACTGCACCATCTTCTCCATCATCATCGCAGCGATCTCTCCTGAGACCCGCATGAGTCCCCGCAAGCTGCTCCAGACCCTGATGGACGGCGTCCGTCAGGCCGCAAACATTGCGATCCCCACCGCTGCCTGCGGCATCATGATCGGCATCGTGGTCAACTCCGGCGTTGCCGTCAAGATCGCAAAGCTCATCGGTACCTCTGGTGAGGGCAGCCTGTTCATCGCACTGCTCATCGCCGCTCTGGGCTGCCTGCTGCTGGGCATGGCACTGCCTACCGTGGCCGCTTACCTGATCGCTGTCACTCTGTTCGCATCGGCTATCCAGGGTCTGGGCATCTCCGCTCTGGTCACCAATATGTTCATCTTCTACTTCGGTGTCGTGGCTCAGATCACTCCTCCCGTCTGTCTGGCATCCTTTACTGCAGCAGGCATCGCGGGTGCAAGCGCATGGAAGACCGGCTGGAAGGCATTCTCCTTCGCCATCACCGCTTTCATCGTCCCCTTTGCATTCGTGTATCGTCCCGCTATCCTGCTGGAAGGCACGATGGTGGAGATCATCATTGCATACTGCATCGTCATTGCAGCCACCTATCTGCTGGCCTGCGGCATCGCTGGCTACCTGTTCCGTCCCCTGAAGATGTGGGAGCGCATCGCCTGCTATGTCGTGGCCTTCATCTTCATCCTGCCCAGCTCCATGTCTGATATTATCGGCATTGCTGGATGCGCACTCATCATGGCTTACTGCTTCATGACGGGCAAGAAGAACGCCAACAAGGCACAGCCTGCCTGATAAGCGGTCCTTCCGAAAACCTTCTTCATAGATCACAGTTCGGCGAAACCCCCGCCTCCGGTACTCCCGGAGGCGGGGGTTTCTTGTTTGTCCTTTTTGGGGCGGGAAGAAAAGAAAAACGGGCAGTTCGGATGTGAAAGAGGACGTAACAGTTGTGTTTGGGAACGATTTGAGGTATTATAAAGTAGTTGAAGTATACTCTCCGGCCAATCGGAGGACGTACCTATAAGAGAACAAAAAGGAAACTGCGGATGAGATCAGCGCGGAAAGAACCGAATCAGAGGGTCTACAAGGCCAGCCCGGAAAAGACATCCGGGCGTGGCTCTGCGCCTGCGCGCCATGCCGCAAAGCACGCGAAGAAGCGCTCGCTCTTTGGCAGGGCAAAGCAGGAGAACTCCGTCCCGGAGACTGCGGCCCCGGCCCTGCAGCCCGAGGTGGCAGAAGAAGAGCATACCTATACCGCGCCCGCTGCGCCGCCGTCCGCCATCCCGCCGGTGGAGCCTGTCCTGACGCCTCCGGCCCCGCCGAAGTCTGTGAAGCGGAAGCTCAATGTCCTTCAGCCAGCCAGTCAGCCCGAGGCAGCTGCGCCCCAGCCGGCGGAGCAGGACGACTCCGCGGCAGCTCTGAATACCACCGGAGCAGCGGTGCCGGAAGGGGACGAAAGCGCAGAAAAGGCCGCTCCGGCAGAAAAGAAGTCCTCCCGCAGCAAGCGTGGATCCCGCCGTGAGGAACGGGAGTCGGTGCTTACATCGTTCCAGCGTTTCCTCGATACTCTTTCTATCCGGCTCCTGTGCGAAGTCTTTCTGCGGCAGGTGAGGCGGCTGTTCGTCGTGGGCGTCGTGTGTACGCTGACGTTCATGTGCGTACTGACCACGGTCAAGAGCTTTTCGGCCACTACCACCATGTCGCTGAACTACGAAGAGAGCGTGACCGGCAAGACGCCCAACGGCGCCCGCTTCAGCGAATCGGAATTTTTGACGCAGGAGTATCTTGAGGCTATCTTACAGGCCACCGGCCTGCAGGATGACCTGACCACCAGTGAGCTTGCGGACTGCATCTCCATCTCGCCGACCAACAGCAAGCTCGTGACGAAGGAGGATGACTACTACATCAGCTCGTCCTATCACATCGGCCTCAAACTGCCGTGGTCGCTCTGGGGCAAGATCACGGTGCAGGATCTCCTCGACCAGATATGCCGGGTCTATCTCAAGCGCTTTACGGCAGATTACCGCATCAATGCGGCCTCGCTGGACATCAGCTTTGATTATTCCGATATGGACTACGAGGAGATAGGCTCTTATTTCCAGATGATGATAGGCCGCATCAACAATTATCTCACGGTGCGCAACGACCAGGCCGGCTCCTATCTGTCCACCAGCGGCCAGAGTTACAGTGCCATCAAAAAGCAGGTACAGAATCTGCAGAGCTACACTCTGTCGGAGTACCAGAGCTATATCTGGGAAAACGGCGTGGCCAAGAACAACGCCCGCTGCATCGACGACCTCAACGAGCTGAACCGCACCCTGCGGTGGGGCGAGATGAGCGACTCCCAGAAGAGTGACATCTTTATGGACATCCTGGACAACTACAACAACAAGATGGTCTCCTCGGTGCTCATTCCTACCTACGACAGCGATGGCTCGTTCTATATGTCCCGCACCAAGGTCGGCATCGACGATCTGGCCCTGCGGGCCAATGAGCTGCTCAGCTCGGCTGTGGACGCCCAGAAGACCATCACGACCAACAATTCCAAGATCACGGCGCTGGAGCAGCCCACCGAGGCCCAGGAACTGCAGGTGGCCCAGTCGATGGTGGATGTCATCACCCAGCAGCTCGCCAGCATCGTGAGCGCAACGCGGGAGCTGGACGCCGACTGCTATGCCCAGCACATCAGCAGATATCTGGTGTTCAACGGGCCGGAGTCCTCGTTTATCAAACGGTATAACGTCAAGTCCAGCGTGATGCTGGCGGCTTTGATATGCACCGTGTGGTATCTGGCTGCTGTCGTCAAGACGATCTGCCAGCGGCAGCGTGAACGCCTGCAGGCAGAAAACGAATGACATCCGTCTTTTTGACAGGATGGAGGAAGAATGAAAAGTTTTGATTTGCTGCGCTACCTCAAAAAGTGGTGGTTCCTCATCATGCTCATCACGGCGGTAGGCTGTCTGGGCGTGTATGAGTTTATTTCGTCGCGGCAGTCGTATACGGCCACAGCCATCATCCAGTACACCAACGCGAATGCAAGTCAGGGCAAGAACGCCGACGGCTCCAGGATAGACCCCACTGAGATCACGTCGGCCTCGGTCATCAACCAGACCATCCAGCAGCTGGGGCTGACAGCCAGCACCGAGAGCATCCGCTCCAAGATCTCCGTCAAAGAGGTCATCCCGGAGGATGAGCAGACCAAAAAAGAGACGGCGCTTGCCGATGGTGAGGAGTATGAATATTACCCCACTATCTATGCCGTTTCGTTCACCGTGGCCAGCAAGGACGCCACCGACTACGCCCGCAATGTGCTGGACACGGTGCTGACGAACTACTTCAAGTATTACAGCGAGACCCATGTGGACTCGGCGCTGTTCCCCAACAACGCCAGCAATGTCTCGGTGGCGAACTACGAATACATCGACTGCGTGGAAATCCTGCGCAATAACGCCAACGAGAGCGTGGCCTACCTTCAGAAGAAGGCCGACGAAAAATACGGCTTTTACAGTGTGAGATCGGGATACTCGTTCTCGGACCTCGTGTCGGAGTACGAGTATCTGACCCAGAACACCCTGAACGACCTCTACGCCTATATCGTCAATCATAAGCTGGTGCGGGACCATACTCTTCTGGTCAATACGGAGAAGAACATCGTGATGCGCTACCAGCTCCAGATCGACAGCCTGAACGGAAATATCGCAGAGGCCAAGAGCATCATCGACCAGTTCGGAGATAAGACGCTGGACGGTGCGGCGGTCTATACCCCCAACAGCAACTCGGACGGCAGTGATACCCAGATCATCACCGATGTGGTGCGGGACTCGAGGGTCCAGCCCTCCGGCAATGTGACCACCACCTACGATAAACTCATCCAGAACTATGCCGACCTCCACGCCAAGCTCATCGACGCCACCATTGCGCAGGGGCAGGCGCAGGAGATCCTGGACGTTTACGCCGATGTGACCCAGAACACCGACCCCCGCAGTGCTGAGGCACAGTGGGCCAGCGCCCGCATCGACGAGCTGGTGCAGAAGTTCACGAGCCTGTATGACCTCGCACTCATGACCATCGACGAGTTCAATCAGGTCAATGGTGCGGACAACATCGAGATGAAGAACAGCATCGTTGTCATCGAGAAACTCAACCTGAAACTCTATGCGGCCCTGTCGGTGGTGCTCTTTCTCTTTGTGGGATGCTTCTGCGCCATCTTCATGGGTCGTCTGGGCGACTTTGTGGATTACTACCTCTATGTGGACAAGAAGAGCGGCCTGCCCAACCGCGAGCGCTGTGATGCCGCCATCGACCACTACAGTACGACACGGTTGAAGGGCCAGTTCACCATCATCTACATCCAGCTGGATTTTTCGGCTATGAGCCGGAACGATGGTGACAAGGCGCTGCGCCTGTTGGGTGACCAGCTGCAGTATGTGTTCCGCACGCTGGGCTTTGTCGGCTACAATGGAGCAGGCCACTTTATCGTCCTGCTGGAAAACTGCAGCTTCAATCTGGCGAAAAACTGCGTCAACCGGCTGGGCAGTCTGCTGGCCAAGACCGAGTTCGCCCGGTTCGGCCCCTGCATCTTTGTGGGCATCGCCAACTCGGCCAAAGATAACGCCTATGAGATCCGCGCTCTGCTGCGGCTGTCCATCCGCCGCTGTGCAGACGCAAAAGCCCGTCAGGAGGCCGAAAACGCGAAGAATGCGGCTGCCTCGCCGCTGGTGTCCAAAAGCTGAGAGTGAACTATGATAAAAAAGATACTGCATTTTCTGGTACGGCTGCTGCTCATATTGCTGCTGATGGCCCTCGTTCTGGGCAGCATCCTGCTGTATAACCTTCAGATGAACAAGAGCTTCATCACGACTTTTTATACCGTCACGGTGGATAAGCCGGTGGAAGACCTGCGCATCGTGTTGCTTTCCGACCTGCATCTGAGCGAGTACGGCACCGACAACGCTGACCTTGTGCAGAAGGTGCGCAACCTTGCGCCCGACCTCATCGCAGTGGCGGGCGACATGGATATTGACACAAACCCGGACTACAGCCTTGTGCTGAGTCTGATGCGTCAGCTGGTGGACATTGCACCGGTGTATTATGCCCCCGGCAACCACGAGTGGGCGGCCCGCTACGCCAACGGCTGCGATACCATTTTTGACGACATCGAGGCCACCGGCGTTCACTGGATGAACGGAACGTATGAGGACGCCGTCATCAACGGCAAAAAGCTGCGCATCGGCGGCTTCTTCGAGTGGCCCCGTGCCCAGCTGGAACGGGAAAACTCCCGCGCAGTGGCCGACGCGCTGAATGACGAGACGAATGCGCTGGATGATGTCTGCACCATCCTCATCTGCCACTGCCCCGAGGTGCTGGACACCTCGCTGGCCGACGAAAAGTTCGACCTTGTGCTCAGCGGCCACGCCCACGGCGGACAGGTGCGCATCGGCGGGCATGGCCTGTGGTCTACCAGCCAGGGCTTTCTGCCCAAGTACACCAGCGGTGTCAACCAGATGGGAGAGTCGCAGGTGGTCATCAGCCGCGGCCTCGGCGATTCGGAGCCGTATCCGCGCATCTTCAATCAGCCGGAACTGGTGGTCGTGGATGTGAACTGAGCCGCGGCGAGGGAAATAAGACAGGGAAAGTCAACAAATGGATGTTTTTGAGAGCAAACCGCTAAAGCTGGTCAGCGCGGCGTTTTATATCGTGCTGATGTTCCTCAGCTTTTACTGTGCCTGCTACCGTCTGCCGGTGGGTCTGAAATATGCCATCAATCTGTTGATCTTCGGGTGGGCCTGTGCAATGTTTTTTCTCCGCCCGATGTTCAACCGGGCTATCTTCTGCCTGCGCTTCTTTGCGCTTTTCTTTTTTCCCTATCTGATGTTCTGGATGTGGTCGGTGGCCATCTGGATCTCGGAGTTCCAGACCTTCAACTACATCCTGCGCGGTTCGCTGAACATTTTCTATATGCTCACGAACCTGATGTTCGCGTCGGCGGCGGTCTACATGTTCGGTGAGGCCACTATGCCCCTGACGCTGGTGGGCATGACGATGGCGAATGGCTTAGTGGCATTGCAGGTGGCTGCAAGTGCAGGCATCGGGACTTTTATTTCGGAGTACATTCGTCTGCTCATTACTTTTGCGGACGACACCGGCGGTGCGATGCGCCAGATGGAGCTGCACGATATGGTCTACGGCTGGGGCGTCATGCTCATCTACTACGCCATCCACAAGGAGAAAAACCACAAGACCCAGGCCGTCTGCTTCCTTATCTCGGCGCTGTTCTTCACGCTGGGTTTCAAGCGCATCGCTGTCCCAGCGGTGTTCTGTGCGGCGGTGATGTACCATATCCTCTGCAAGTGGAGACCGAGACATCTGCAGCTGCTTACGGATGTCATTGCGCTCGTGGCAGGCGGCTGCATCTTTTTCTATCTCTGGATGATAAAATCCGGTCTGTTCGTGGAGCTGGCCAATGAATTCGGCGTCGATTTGATGTATCGCGACATCCTTTACGGATATTTCAGCCAGTTCTTCGAGCTGCTGCCGACCTATATGGGCCGAGGCATCCGATTCATCTATACCTACGCCACCGAAGACCCCAGCTATCCGCTGGCCACGGCGGCTACCCACAATGTCTATCTGGAGCTGTATCTGGAAGTGGGCTTCTGGTGCTGGTGGATATGGATACTCTTTGAGCTGGCATTCCGCATCCACCGGGTGGAGGAGCGGTACACCGAGATACCGGCCTATGCGCTGATGGCGATGAACCTTTATGTCTTCTTCACCTACCTGACCGATAATACTTCCTTCTATTATCCCATCAACGTCCTGTACCGGATGGCTATTATGGTGTGGTGCCTGGAAATTTCGGAAAACAGTGAGCTCGTCGATCCCGAGAGAGAACCACTGGCCGTGGTGAAGGAAAGCCGCCAGAAGAAGCGGAACAAAAAGGGAAAAGAAGAAAATGTGGAGGAAGATTTCCACATCTGTGTATAAAAGTGAGGAGCGGACGAGATGAAGGTCTTGATGATAAACAAATTCCTCTACCCCAACGGCGGCTCTGAGACCTATATGTTCGAGCTGGGAAAGCAGCTGGAACGGATGGGCCATGAGGTGCAGTATTTCGGGATGGAGCATGAGGGACGCTGTGTGGGCAACCGGGTGGATGCCTACACCGGCAGCATGGATTTCCACGGCGGCAGCAAGCTGACGAAGCTTACATACCCGCTCAAGACCATTTATTCTTCCGAGGCCCGGCAGAAACTGCGGCTGGTGCTGGACGATTTTCGACCGGATGTTATTCATCTCAACAATTTCAACTATCAGTTGACGCCCAGCATCATCCTCGAGGCGGACAAATGGCGGAAGGAGAGCGGACACGCCTGCCGCATCCTCTACACCGCCCACGACTACCAGCTGGTCTGCCCGAATCATATGTGCTGCCGGGTGGATGGTCAGGTCTGCGAAGACTGCCTCGGCGGGAAGCTCACGTCCTGCATCCGGAATAAGTGCATCCACGGCTCTACGGCCAAGAGCGCCATCGGCTTTGCGGAGGCTGCGTTCTGGCGGTGGAAAAAGGTCTACAAAAAGCTGGACGCCATTGTCTGCTGCTCGGAGTTCATGAAGAAAAAGCTGGACTCTGATCCCATCCTGCGGGAGAAAACGGTGGCGATGCACAACTTTATTTCCACAAAGAAAGCCCCGGCTGTGGAAAAACAGAACTATGTGCTCTACTTCGGCCGCTTTGCGAAGGAAAAGGGCATCGAGACTTTCCTGAAAGCCTGCAAGGCCTTGCCGGACATCCCCTTTGTGGCGGCAGGCAGCGGCCCGCTGGAAGGGGAGCTGGCCGGCATCCAGAACCTGAAAAATGTGGGGTTCCAGTCGGGCAAGGCCCTCGAAAAACTCATTGTGGAGGCGCGGTTCAGCGTCTACCCGTCGGAGTGGTATGAGAACTGCCCCTTCTCGGTGATGGAGTCGCTGATATACGGCACGCCGGTGCTGGGCGCAGACATCGGCGGCATCCCGGAGCTCATCGACGCGGGCGTGAACGGCGAGCTGTTCGAGAGCGGGAACGCGGACGCGCTGACAGAGAAGATACGCGCCCTCTGGGACGACCGCACCCGGCTGGACGCTTATACCAGAGCCTGCGAGACAACCCGCTTTGACACTGTGGAAGAATATGCGGAAAAACTGATGCCCCTGTATCAGGGATAAAAACGGAGGAGAAGGATTCATGGCAACCAAGAAACTGAACGGAACCGTTATCGTCACCTACCGCTGCAACGCGCGCTGCACCATGTGCAACCGCTATAAGGCACCCTCGAAGCCCGAGGAAGAGATCAGCCTCGAGACCATCCGCAAGCTGCCGCCCATGTATTTTACCAACATCACCGGCGGCGAGCCCTTTATCCGCACGGATCTGAAGGACATCGTGCGGGAGCTGCGGAAGAAGTCGGACCGCATCGTCATCTCCACCAACGGCTTCTTCACCGACCGTATCCTCGACCTGTGCAAAGAGTTCCCCGACATCGGCATCCGCATCTCCATCGAGGGCCTCGAGCAGACCAACAACGAGATACGCGGCCTCGCCGACGGCTACAACCGCGGCTACACCACCCTGAAAAAACTCCGGGAGATGGGCATGAAGGATGTGGGCTTCGGCATGACCGTGCAGGACAAGAACGCCCCCGACCTCGTCCCCCTCTACCGCCTGTCGGATGAGATGGGGATGGAATTCGCCACCGCCACCCTGCACAACAGCTTCTACTTCGTGGAGGCCAAGAACATCATCCACGACCGCCCCATGGTGGCGAAGAACTTCGAGGCCCTCATCAACGAGCTGCTGCGGAGCAATTCGCCCAAAAAGTGGTTCCGCGCCTACTTCAACCACGGCCTCATCAATTACCTCTACGGCCAGAAGCGTCTGCTGCCCTGTGATATGAGCTTCGATACCTTCTTCATCGACCCCTACGGCGACGTCATGCCCTGCAACGGCACCAAGGATAAGGAAGTTATGGGCAACCTGAACACCCAGAGCTGGGACGAGCTGTGGAGCAGCCCTGAGGCAGAGGCCGTCCGCGCCAAGGTGCGCCACTGCGACCGCGACTGCTGGATGATCGGTTCCGTCTCGCCGGCCATGCACAAATATATCTGGAAGCCGGGCTTCTGGGTACTGACCCATAAGTTCAAGGCGCTGTTCACCAAGACTCCTTACAGTATGTATGAGCTGAAAGTCTGCCGCGACTACCGGGACGGCAAGGTGTCGAAGGAAGAGCTGGACCGCTGCTCCACCTGCGACCTCAACTGCGTGGTCAACAACGGCCTGAGCGCCGCGTCGCAGGAGCAGCTGCGCCATAAGTCCGGCGAGGAGATCGTGGACGCCGATATTGCCAGCCAGCTCAGACAGTGAGGATACCGCCATGAAAATACTCATCGTTCGCCCCTGGCCCAGTGTGCTGGACGTGACCAAGAACACCTACAATATTCAGGAAGTGGGACTTGCAAAGGCGCTGGTGAAGCGCGGCCATCCCACCGACATCCTGTTCTGGACGGACGGCGACGAGATGACCGTAAAGGTCGAGGTGGAGGGTGCAAAGCCCATCAACGTCTTCTACCGCCACGGGAAAGTCCTGCTCAAAAACGTCTGGTTCAAAGGGCAGGAGAAGCTCTTTGCCCGGTATGATGTGCTGCAGACCGCCGAGTATAACCAGATGTTCTCGTGGCATCTGGCGGGGAAATACCCCGAAAAGACGGTGGTCTACCACGGCCCCTACTACTCGCCCTTCAACAAGAACTATAACCGGATGTGCAGAGTGTTCGACGCCCTCTTCGTGGGGCGCTACCGCCGCCGTGGCACCCGTTTTCTGACCAAGAGTGAGCTGGCCCGGAAATTTCTGCTGGAAAAGCGTCTCTCGCCGGAGCAGGTGACGACGGTGGGCGTCGGCATCGACGCGGAACTCCTGCGTGACCGCCCGGACGCCGGGCAGACGGAACTCGAGCAGAAGATGCGGGCGCAGAAAACGGGCCTGAAGCTGCTTTATATCGGCCGCATCGAGCCCCGGCGGGACCCCTTCTTCCTGCTGGATGTGCTGGCCGAAGTGCGGAAAAGCGACCCGGACGCCTGCCTTTACATCATCGGCGACGGCGACGCGGAGTATGTGGACAGCGTGAAAGCGGCCATCGGGGAAAAGGGGCTGGAAAGCTGCGTCTTCTGGCAGAAAAAAGCCCCCCAGTATCAGATGAAGGGGGTCTACCAGCAGGCGGATCTCTTCCTGCTGCCGACGGAGTACGAAATTTTCGGCATGGTGCTGCTGGAGGCGATGTTCTTCCGCCGGGTGGTGCTGACCACCCCCAACGGCGGTGCGGATATGCTGCTGCGCAGCGGTGAGAACGGCCTTGTGCTGGAAAAATCTGACCCGGCCCGCTGGGCGAAAACCCTGCTGGACACTGCCGCCGACCCGGAAAAGAAGGCCCGGATGGAGCAGGCAGCCTATGAGACGGTCATCCATGAGAACACATGGGATGCCCTCACCGACCGCTTCCTTGCAGTTTATGAAAAGAGATAAGGAGTCCGTTATGCCCGACGTTTCGGTCATCGTTCCGGTTTATAACATCAAAACGCTGCTGCCCCGCTGTGTGGCATCCCTACAGGCCCAGACCTGGCAGGACTTCGAGGTCTGGCTGGTGGACGACGGCAGCACCGACGGCTCCGGAGAACTCTGCGACGAATATGCGGTAAAGGACGCCCGCATCCATGCGCTGCACAAAGAAAACGGCGGCCAAGGGTCGGCCCGGGACCTTGGCCTCGACCACGCAAGGGGTGAGTACATCTGCTATGTGGACTCGGACGACGAAGTACTGCCGGACCTTTTGGAAAACGCCCTCCGCACCGCCCGGGAGGCCGACGCCGACGTGGTGGTCTATGGCTACTACAAGCAGTTTCTCGATAAGGACGGCAGCGCCCTGCGGCGCAGCGGGCCGAATCTGCCTGCGCTGAGCGGGGTGTATACCTACGAGGAATTCTGGCAGGATTTCCGGAAGGCCAAATATGAGTCGGTACCCTGGGTGCGGTTCTGCCGCCGGGACTACCTGCAAAAATATGATTTACGCTTTACCACGCTGCGTGTGGGCGAAGACGCCCACTTTTTTACCCAGCTGTTGGACGCGCCCTTCCGGCGCATCGTCTATCTCCGCAGCGCCTATTACATCTATAATATCCGCTCGTCCTCCACCATGACCAGCTTCCAGAAGGCCTACTTCAGCGACGAAGCCGCGGCCCGGCGGGCGGAGTTCGACGAGGTGGTGCGCCGCCATGCCCCGACGCCTGGGGAGTATGACGACCTTATCGGGCGGGAGGCACTGTGTGTCGTGCTGGAATCAGCACGCAAGCTCTCCTTCGTCCGGGACACGATGCCGAACGCTGAGCGCATCCAGTGGCTGAGAAAGGCCTGCGAACGACCCCGGGCGGCGAAGTGGCTGGCGGAGAGCCGCCGGGAGATGGCAGATTCAAGCTGGCAGTGGGTGGGCCTGTGCATCCTGAAACGGAAGCAATACCGGCTGGCACTGGCCTATTTCGATTTTATCCAGACTCTGCGCGGCGGGCGTGACCGCCGGATGCAGAAAAATTCGCGCTAAAGAGAAAAGCGCCTGCTGCGAATGCAGCAGGCGCTTTTTTGAATGCCATTATTTTTTCTCGTAGAGCGTGAGCGTTTCCTCCACGATGCGCTCCCACGGGAAGCGGGTGCAGACGTACTCGGCGGCGAGCCACTTGAACATCCGGACGGTGTTGGGGTGGCTGAGGGCGTAGGTGAGCTTCTGGGCGAGGTCGTCCACATCGCCCTTGCGGAAGACGATGCCGTTGTCGTGGATGACGTTGGCACACTCCTCGATGTCGGAGGTGATGACACAGTTGCCATAGCTCATGGCTTCCAGCAGGCAGAGGGGCATTCCCTCAAGGTCGCTGGGCAGGACGAAGAGGAAGGCGTTGCTGTAGAGCTCTTCCCGCAGCTGACCGTCTACGAAGCCGGTGAAGATGACCCGTTCGTCGCCGCCGGCCTGCTCCTTCAGCTCGTCCATGTACCAGTGGGTGTCGGAGGAGCCGCCCGCGATGACCAGCTTTTTGTCAGTGTCAAGCTTTTTGAAGGCGTCCACCAGATAGTGACAGCCCTTTTCCGGCACCATCCGGCCCAGATAGAGGATGTAGGAGTCCTTTTCGAGGCCGTACTTTTCCCGGATGATGTCGGCGGGGACAGGGGCCGCAGGGTTGACACCGTTGGGGATATAGTGGGTGGTGCGGCCATAGGTGTCCAGAAAGTATTTCTGGGTGCTGTGGTTGAGCACGATGATCTCATGGGCGCACCGCGCACCAGTCTTTTCACCCATGCGGATGTACCAGGAGCCGAAGGAACCCTTCCACTTGTCCCGCGCCCAGTCCAGACCATGGATGGTCAGGATGACCCACTTGCCGGTCAGGCGGGGGATCCAGGAGAACATGGCAGGGCCTTCCGCGTGGACATGGACCACGTTATAGGGGCCGAAAGCCGCCGCAAGGCAGCCGAAGAAGCTGGATGTCACAGCTGCGAGGCCCTTGCGGTCGATGGTGGGCAGATGCTTGAGGCGGATGCCCCGGTACTCGTCCAGATGCTCAGCGTCATATTCTCTGCCGCTGACGTGATGGCCGGAGCGGTTGTAGCAGGTGACGGTGTGGCCGTGTATGACCATCCGCGCCGCCAGTTCTTCCACCACGACCTCAATGCCGCCTTCCCGTGAGGGAACACGCTTATGCCCTACCATCGCGATCCGCATCGTTGCATCCATTCCTTCTCGTTTTATTTCTGGGTGCGAAAAGTTCCTCTGTTCGCCACCAAATGACATAAAATGACAACATGATTAGTATAGCCTCATTGTACACAATGTCGGAAGAAAGGTCAAGATTTAAACTAAGATTCTTAGCCACCCGCCAGACATGAAAAAAACTCCCCTCTGGGCGGGAGGGGAGCGGAAAAATCAATATCAATCGTCGTCGCTGTCGAGCTTGAGCACGGCGGTGAACGCCTCGCTGGGCAGGGAGACGCTGCCCAGCTGGCGCATTTTCTTTTTGCCCTCTTTCTGCTTTTCCAGCAGTTTTTTCTTGCGGGAGATGTCGCCGCCGTAGCACTTGGCCAGCACATCCTTGCGCATGGCCTTGACCGTCTCGCGGGCGATGATCTTGCCGCCGATGGCCGCCTGAACGGGGATCTCGAAGAGGTTGCGCGGGATGTTGTCCCGCAGCTTCTCGCAGATGCGGCGGCCCTTGGCGTAGGCGTTGTCGCGGAAGACGATCATGGACAGAGCATCCACGGGGTCGCCGTTGAGCAGGAAGTCCAGCTTGACGAGGTCGCTCTCGCGGTACTCCTTGAACTCGTAGTCGTAGCTGGCGTAGCCGCGGCTCCGGCTCTTGATGGCGTCGAAGAAGTCGTAGACGATCTCACCCAGCGGCAGGGCGTAGTGCAGGTCCACACGCACGTCGTCCATATACTTCATGTCGATGAGGACGCCGCGCTTGTTCTGGCACAGGTCCATCAGGCTGCCGACGTATTCGTTGGGGGTGTAGAGGTGGACGTCCACGAAGGGCTCCTCCTGCTTGACGATGTTGGAGGGGTCGGGGTAGCTGGACGGGTTGTCTATCATCTCCACGGTGCCGTCGGTCAGGGTCAGACGATAGCGGACGCTGGGCGTGGTGGTGATGAGGTCGAGGTCGAACTCGCGTTCCAGACGCTCGGTGATGATCTCCATGTGGAGCAGGCCAAGGAAGCCGCAGCGGAAGCCAAAGCCCAGCGCGGCACTGGTTTCCAGCTCAAAGGTCAGGGAGGCGTCGTTGAGCTGCAGCTTTTCCAGCGCGTCCTTCAAATCGGGGTACTTTGCGCCGTCGGCGGGGTAGATGCCGCAGAAGACCATGGGCTTGACCTGACGGTAGCCGGGCAGAGCCTCGGGGGTGGGATCGTTGGCCAGGGTGACGGTGTCGCCGACGCGGGTGTCCTGCACGGTCTTGATGCTGGCGGTCAGGTAGCCGACCTCACCGGCCTGCAGCTGGTCGCAGGGGGTCAGGCTGGTAGCGCCCATGTGGCCCACTTCCACCAGCGTGAACTGTGCGCCGGTGGCCATCAGGCGGATGGTGTCGCCGGGCTTGACCGTACCTTCAAAGACGCGGATATAGACGATGACACCCTTGTAGCTGTCGTAGATGCTGTCGAAGATGAGGGCCTTGAGGGGGGCGTCCGGGTCGCCGGTGGGGGCGGGGATGTCGCTGACCACACGCTCCAGCACCTGATCGATGTTCAGGCCGGTCTTGGCCGAGACGCGGGGCGCGTCGAGGCAGGGCAGGCCGATGACGTCCTCCACTTCCTGTGCCACTTCGTCCGGGTGGGCAGAGGGCAGGTCGATCTTGTTCAGGATAGGTACCAGCTCGAGGTCGTGTTCCAGCGCCATATAGGTATTGGCGAGGGTCTGGGCCTCCACACCCTGGGTGGCGTCCACCACGAGGATAGCGCCCTCGCAGGCGGCGAGGCTGCGGCTGACTTCGTAAGCGAAGTCCACGTGGCCCGGGGTGTCGATGAGGTTGAACTCGTACACCTTGCCGTCCTTGGCAGTGTAGTTCATGGTGACGGCGCGGGCCTTGATGGTGATGCCGCGTTCCCGCTCGATGTCCATGTTGTCGAGGATCTGGTCCTCCATCGTCCGCTCGTCCACGCTCTTGGTCAGTTCGAGGATGCGGTCGGAGAGGGTGGATTTGCCGTGGTCGATGTGCGCGATGATGCAGAAGTTGCGGATGTTGTCTCTTGCCATGTAGTTCCTCCGAAATTTATAGGATCCAGTCCTCGACAGCTTTGATGCCGCCGTTTTCCAGATAAACGCGGGGTACCCGGCGGGAAACGCCGCAGAGCACCTCGTAAGAAATGGTATCGGTCTTGTGGGCGATGGTCTCGGCGCTGTCGCTCACTTCGCCGCCCCACAGGATGGCTTCGTCTCCTTCCTGCACGTCGGGCAGAGCCGAGACATCCACCATGATCTGGTCCATGCAGACCCGGCCCAGGACCGGGCAGGGCATACCCTTTATCTCCACGATGCCCTTGCCGCAGCTCAAAAGGCGGGGGTAGCCGTCGGCGTAACCGGCACAGAGGGTGGCGACCTTGGTGGGCTTTTCCGCGGTGAAGCGGCGTCCGTAACTGGCTGACTGGCCGGGCTGCATCTCCTTGACCATGCTGACGATGGTCTTGAGCTTCATCACCGGGCGGAAGATGCCGAAGCGGACTTCATCGCTGGGGTCGAAGCCGTAGAGGATGATGCCGGGGCGTGCCATGCAGTGGGTGCGGGGCAGTCCGGCGGGCCAGTCGGGGTGGAGCATCACCCCGGCGGAGTTGTCGCAGTGGACGACGGCAGGCTCAAAACCGGCCTCGGCAAGGCCCTGACAGGCCCGGACGAAGAGCTCGTGCTGCTGGCTGGTATAAGCCACGCTGTCGGCGCTGTCGTCGTCGGCCACAGCGAAGTGCTGGAACAGCCCCGTCACCTCCAGCCCCGGCAGGCGGCACACCTCCAGCATCCCGGCCAGCGCCGCGTCAAAGTCGGTGCGGAGCGCAAAACCGATGCGGCCCATGCCGGTGTCGGCCTTGAGGTGGACTTTGACTTTTCCGCCGACAGTGCAGGCGGCCTCGCTGAGGGCCTTGGCCTGGGGCAGGGAGTAGCAGGCGGCGGTGATGTCCTCCTGGATGAGGACGGGTACACGGCCCGGCTCCACATGGCCCAGAATGAGGATGGGCAGCGTCAGCCCGGCTTTGCGCAGCTGACGGGCTTCCGCCAGACAGCTCACAGCCAGCCACGCGGCCCCCTCTTCAGCAAAGACCTTGGCACACTCTACGGCACCGTGGCCGTAGCTGTCGGCTTTGACGACAGCGCACAGAGGCATCTCCCCGGCCCGGGCCTTCACGGCGCGGAAATTGTGGCGCAGGGCGTCAAGGTCTATCTCGGCCCAGACGTGTTTTTCAAATGCGGGCATCTGCATGGGCTGTGTCCTCCTTTTTGATGTACGGGCCGGGTGCAAAGGACGCCAGCCGTCGATGCCGCTCTCCTGCAGAGCGTGAAGGGTCTTCTGCCGGAAAGCACGGTCGGTGCGGCACCGCTCCCGGACAAAGTTTTTTGTGTCCTCCCGGGTGGTCACGCCGTCGGCAGGGCAGCGGCTCTTGACGATGGGAAAACCTTCTTCCTTCACTGCACAGCGAACCTCCTGCTCTGTGGCGAGCAGCAGAGGCCGGATGAGGGTCAGCCCCCGGTCGGACAGCTCTGTCACCGGCGAGAAGCAGCCGATGCGGCCCTCCCGCCAGAGGTTCATATAAAACGTCTCGATGGCGTCGTCCAGATGGTGCCCCAGCGCCACCTTGTTGCAGTCCAGCTCTTCGGCAGCGGCGTGGAGCGAGCCCCGGCGCATCTTGGCGCAGAGGGAGCAGGGATTCTTCTCGTTCCGGTAGTCGAAGACGATGGGGCCGATAAGGGTGCGGCGCACCTCATAGGAAACATCATACTGCCGGAACAGCGCTTCCAGCGCGGAGTAATCCACCGGCTTGCCACCAAACTGGGGGTCGAGGGTGACGGCCACGACTTCGAACGGAAAGCCGAGGTACTGCCGCAGCCGCGCGAGACCGATGGTCAAAGCTACGCTGTCCTTGCCGCCCGAAACGCCCACCAGAACGCGGTCGCCGGGGGCCAGCATCTCATACTGCTGGACGGCTTTGCGCATCAGGCCGCAGAGCCGCTGCATCGCTTTCGTGTCGCTCATGACAGGCTCACGCTCTCCACGAGGTTGACGATGTCGCTGATGGAGGCCAGCTTGGTCAGGCCGGAGACATAGATGACGTCGCCGTTGTCGTACTCGATGGTGGCCAGCACGGCGTAGTAAGCCTGAATATCACAGCGCACGGCAGTGACGGCGGCACCGTCGATGTTCAGGTTGACTTTCCGGGGGCTAATGACGCCGTAAGCCTGCTTGAGCTCTTTTTCCGACTGGCCGATGAAGTCCTCATAGGTGTCTTTCGTGCCTTTCTGGAAGAGCACGACCTGATAGTTGGCGTCGTCGCTGCTCTGGGCAGAGGCCAGTTCCAGCGCACGGCCAAGGGTGGCGTCCTCGGTCATCTCGCACACCGGCCAGACGGCGGACTCGTAGTAGACGGAGATGCCGTTCTCGGCGGTGTAGCGGGTGTCAGGCGAAGCGGGGGTGCGGCGGTTGACCACGAGGGTCAGTACAAAATAGGCCAGTGCGCCCAGCAGGACGATGATGCCCATGGCCAGCAGCAGGCGGGAAGAGCGCTGCTGCGCGGTGTCGCGCTGGTGGATGTCTTTCGGCATGAAGGAATGCCCTCCTTATAAATGTAAGGCTCAGCCCCGGGGTGGGGCTGCATCTTTATTAGTATAACATACTCGGGACTGAAATTGTAGCGCTCTGCCGCAAAAACAGAAACGAAAATGCGATTTGAGAAAATACGAGATTTCAAGAGAAAACAAGAGAAAACGAGAGATTCAAAAAACTGAGCTGAAAAAATCGAAAAATGATGTTGACAGGGGCGTTCTTGTGATGTATACTGACACTCGCGCCCCAAAAGGTGCATTGAACCGTTGAAACACTTATCAGGAGGAAATAGATATGAGCACTACTCTCGTCAAGCCCGCTGAAGTCGAGCGCAAGTGGTATCTGCTCGACGCTGCCGGCAAGAGCCTGGGCCACGTCGCTGCTGAGGCTGCTGTTCTGCTGCGCGGCAAGCAGAAGGTCGATTATACCCCCAATGTTGACTGCGGCGATTTCGTCGTCGTCATCAACTGCGACAAGGCTGTTCTGACCGGCAAGAAGGCCGAGCAGAAGTTCCACATCACCCACAGCAAGTTCATCGGCGGCCTGAAGAAGGTCCAGTACAGCAAGCTGATGGCTGAGAACAGCGACCTGGCTATGACCTACGCTGTCAAGGGCATGATCCCTTCCAACACCATCGGTGCTAAGGCTCTGACCCGCCTGCACTGCTACCAGGGTGCCGAGCACGCTCACGCAGCTCAGAAGCCCGAGAAGATCGAGTTCTAAGAAGGAGGCAATCGAACATGTACGAAACCAAACCTTATTTCTACGGCACTGGTCGTCGTAAGGATTCCGTTGCCCGCGTGCGCGTCTACCAGGGCACTGGCAAGGTCACCATCAACGACCGTGACATCGACAACTACTTCGGTCTGGAGACCCTGAAGCTGATCGTCCGCTCTCCGCTGGTCCTGCTGGGCCTCGAGGGCAAGTATGACGTCGTCGTCCGCGTTTCCGGCGGCGGTGTTTCCGGCCAGGCTGGCGCTATCCGCCACGGCCTGAGCCGCGCCCTGCTGCAGCAGAGCGATGAGAACCGCGCTGCTCTGAAGAAGGCAGGCTTCCTGACCCGCGATCCTCGTATGAAGGAGCGCAAGAAGTACGGCCTCAAAGCCGCTCGTCGCGCACCTCAGTTCAGCAAGCGATAATCTACAGCTTAAAAATGCTAAAAAAGCCCGGAAATACGCTATTTTCCGGGCTTTTTCTATGCCCAAAATTCTGTCTGGACTGTTCGGTTTTGATGGAATTTGAACGGAAATTTATGGGTTTATAGTGGTCAAATTACTGGTGGACAAGCCCATTTTGACCTCTTATGGGTTAAATTACTGGTGGACAATAGGAGCAAATGAAGTCCAATTTTGCCATCGACGGACGAACACATACTTGACCGATTTACATAGAGCCTTGGCTCATTCTTTGAAAACGAGAATGGGTCGAGGCTCTATTTTTTTTCGCCTGAAATCCGGCGAGACAAATTTGAGTAGGAGGTAACAGGTATGACGGATTTCAATCAGAAGACCCATGATACCGATGTGGGTAGTCATGGCGGACAGTCGAGGCAGATGATGGAAGTGTTTGAGAACCAGGAGTTTGGTTCGATCCGGTTGTTACAGGAGGCAGGCAAGACCTTCTTCTGTGCAAGCGACGTGGCGAAAGCGTTGGGGTATGTGAATCCCTACGCCGCAGTGAAACGGCATTGCAGAGGCCCCCTAACGAAACGCGAGGGGGTCGTTCAGAAGGTGAACCAGTATGGGGATGCTGGAGAGCAGGTCGTTGAAATCTCCTTTATCACAGAAGGCGATGTTTACCGGCTGATCGTTCACAGCAAACTGCCATCGGCAGAACGATTTGAACACTGGGTGTTTGATGAAGTTCTCCCTTCTATCCGCAAGCATGGAGTGTATATGAGCGATTCCATTTTGGATCAGGTGATTCAGCATCCGGAGGTCATCTACACCCTGGCACAGGAGCTTGTAGCCGAGAGGGAGCAGCTTGAGGGTATCCGCAAACAGCTGGATGCGGCACAGCCCAAGGCAGACTACTTCGACACCTTTGTGAACTCGGAGGATTGTACCTGCATCAGGAATTTCTGTAAGGAAATCGGAATCCCGGAGAAGACGGCAGTGGCTCTCTTACTGGATCATCGCTATCTGTACCGCAGTCCGAGTGGCTGGCTGATGCCTTTTGCAGATAAATCTGCAAGGGGCTATTTTATTGTCCGGGATTGCTACGGCAGAAGCGGAAAACTGGTGCAGCAGACGAGAGTGACCTGCAAGGGAAAGAATCATCTCTTCAAGTTGTTTAAGAAATGGGGTGTGATCGAATGACGCTTTTTACAGAGGGACGCCTTCAGGCGTTTGAACGCATGATGCAGGATACCGGCAAATACCATCGCCGAGAGGACAGCGAAGATCGTCCGCGCAAATGTCCGAAGAAAAAAGCGGAGCCTGCGAAAAAGGATGGTGAGCACCATGCCGGTATTCAGGGTTGAGAAGAACAGCAATTACACAACAATGTGCAATTACCACCTGCGGGATCAGGGTCTCAGCCTGAAAGGGAAAGGACTTCTCTCCATGCTGCTCAGTTTGCCAGACACATGGAACTATTCGGTACGGGGGTTATCTTCGATTACGCCGGATGGCGTAGATGGAGTGCTTACGGCTCTGAAGGAGCTGGAGCGTCTTGGGTATCTGGAAAGGAACCAGCAGCGTGAGAGTAACGGTCGGATGGGCAGAGCGGAGTATGTGATTTATGAGATGCCAAGGAAAAAGCCGTGTTCGGAATCACCGTGTACGGAAAAGCCGTATACAGACCCGACTTTTAATTTCCTGATTTCCATGATTTACACACAGCTGTTTAACCTGCTGTGCGAAAAAGCGGATGATGTTTACGGCGGCAGACTGCCGGTGCATGTGCGCTGCCTGATTGATGAGTGTGCGAACATTGGTCAGATTCCGAATCTGGAAAAGCTGGTAGCCACCATCCGATCAAGAGAAATCTCGGCGTGTCTGGTGCTTCAGGCACAGAGCCAGTTGAAGGCAATCTACAAGGACAATGCCGATACCATCATCGGCAATATGGATTCTCGTATTTTCCTTGGCGGTTCGGAGCCGACTACGCTAAAAGAGCTGAATCAGGCACTGGGAAAAGAAACGATTGATCTGTACAACACTTCCGATACCAGAGGCAATAGCGCATCTTACGGCACCAATTACCAAAAGGTTGGGCATGACCTGGCTTCGGTGGATGAACTGGCTGTGCTGGATGGCGGAAAGTGCATTTTGCAGCTGCGCGGTGTCAGACCGTTCAAGTCAGATAAATACGATCTGACCCAGCATCCGAACTACAAGCTCACTGCCGGTGCTGATAAGAAAAACACGTTCAGCATCGAGGCGTTTCTCGATCATCGGCTGAAGCTCAAGCCCGGTGATAAGTACGAAGTGGTTGACGCAGATCATGCCAAGTAAGGTTGCTCTGACGGCGAAGATGTCATGGGTGCGCTGCTGGCAACAGAATAAGAAGAGGCGGCGAGCTGCCGCCTCTTTACATAGCCAGGTTTCTGATTGGGATTGGAAATCTGGCTATATGTTTGCCCATTTGCAGGTGCACATGCAGGGGGATATTCACTATTCATCAGCCCGTAAGGGCGCATTGTACAAGGAGGTACACATTTATGGCATTTTTCAACAGCGCAGTAACCGTTCTTCAGACCCTCGTTATCGCACTGGGTGCCGGCCTCGGCATCTGGGGAGCAATCAACCTGCTGGAGGGTTACGGCAACGACAACCCTGGTGCAAAGTCTCAGGGAATGAAGCAGTTCATGGCTAATTAAAGGGAACAAAAAAGAAAGGAAAACCAATCCAGACGGTATCAGCGGCAGGATACA